>Ga0224495_10000694_pt1 | contig 25763 bp, 22 predicted proteins | sample SF_Jul11_sed_USG_FD_168128 | JGI IMG/M metagenome (GOLD analysis project Ga0224495, IMG submission 168128) | Sediment microbial communities from San Francisco Bay, California, United States - SF_Jul11_sed_USGS_4_1 | ecosystem: Environmental > Aquatic > Marine > Sediment | place: USA: California...
ATGCATCGTTACAACCACGAGCGGCCACATGAATCATTGGGGAGGATTCCCCCAGTGGCCTATCGTATGCAACAATATCCTAACCCTCTACTTTTAACTGGTACGGAATAGCGAGGGGACTACAATTGGGGAGGATTCCCCCAGTGGCCTATCGTATGCAACAATATCCTAACCCTCTACTTTTAACTGGTACGGAATAGCGAGGGGACTACAAATCATGAAAACATTCAAATTTCTGCTGGGAATACTCCTCAGCATCGCTATAACTGCTTGCGGAGGGGGCGGAGGTACGTCCGTCGTACAGTCCAAGTCCAATCTGAAGGCCGTATTCCAATATTCGTTCAGCAGCCCTTCTGCATCAGGCGTCATTAATGAGCAAGCCAAGACCATTGATGTCACAGTTCCGTTTGGTACCAACGTTACTATGCTGGTTGCATCATTTGCCACCACTGGGCAAAATGTCACGGTGAACAACACTGCTCAAGCGAGCGGTGTTACAGCGAATAACTTTACTAACCCTGTTACCTATACGGTGGCTGCAGAAGATGGCACTACCGCCACCTACACGGTCACTGTCGTTGTAGCTCCAAGTTCGGCCAAGGCAATCACTGCTTTCTCGTTCAGCTCACTGGCTACCACCGGGGTTATCAACGAATCCGGCAAATCAATCACGATTACTGTTCCATCTGGCACCAACGTCACAGCGATAGTTGCCACATTCATCACCAACGGCGCAAGCGTGAAGGTGGGGGCAACGGTTCAAGCCAGCGGAGCTACCGCCAATAATTTCACCAACTCGGTGTTGTACCGGGTGACGGCAGCCGATGCCTCGTTTGTGGACTACACGATTACGGTGGTCGTAGCACCCAGTACGGCAAAAGCGCTGACCTATTTCGCCTTTACCTCCTTGCCAGCTACCGGCGTTATTGACGAAGCGGCCAAGACCATCAGCGTTACCGTGCCATTTGCGACCAACATCACCGGGCTTGCGGCTACATTTTCCTCCACTGGAGTGAGCGTCACCGTAGGCGGTGTCGCGCAGGTGAACGGCTCCACGCTAAACAATTTTTCCCTTGGTGCGTTGAGCTATGTCGTAACGGCAGCGGATGGCTCTACTGCGACCTATGCTGTTACTGTGACGGTTGCGCCCAATTCTGCAAAAGCGATTACGGCATTTTCGTTTAACACACCTGTGGCAAGCGGCGTAATTGACGAGGCGAATAAATTAATAGCCATAACGGTTCCATCCGGCACCAATCGTCAAACGTTGGTTGCCACCTTCAGTCACAACGGACAAAACATTACGGTGGGTGGCGTGGCACAGACCAGCGGAGTCACCGTTAATAATTTCATGAGTCCGGTTACCTATGTGGTGACGGCGGCGGATAGCTCTACCGCCACCTATGTAGTTACGGTGACCGTTGCGGCGAGTACAACCAAGGCGATCACCGCGTTTTCGTTTGCAACCAATCCAGTGGCCAATGGTGTCATTGACGAGGTAGCCAAAACCATTGCGGTCAAGGTGCCGTCTAACTATAACATTGCTGCGTTGGCAGCCACATTCACCACCACCGGCACAAGCGTTAAGGTAGGCGGCACGTCTCAGACCAGCGGATCGACCACCAACAGCTTCACCACCCCAGTCACTTATACAGTAACGGCAGCGGACGGTAGCGCTGTGAATTATACAGTGACGGTTACCGTACCCCCGCCTGGCGTGCTGTGGGCTACGCAGACATCCGGTACATCAGTTGGTCTTTATGGTGTCACTTGGTCCGGCACACAATTCGTCGCTGTGGGTTTATCAGGAACCATTCTCACCTCTCCCGATGGGGTGACATGGATCGCTCGAACATCCGGCACACCCACGGTAAATCTTTTTGGGGTGACTTGGTCAGGAACACAATTCGTGGTAGTGGGAAGTGTAGGCACTATCCTGACTTCCCCGGATGGTGTGACTTGGACTGCTCGTACTTCTGGAACCACGAATAATCTTGCTGCCGTCACTTGGTCGGGGACGCAGTTTGTCGCGGTGTCGGCGACAGGATTGTGGGGAGGGACTGCTACCCCAGCTGTAATTTTAACTTCCCCCGATGGGGTGACCTGGAGCGCACCAGCTTCTGGCTCGTATGCGACCAATTACACTGATGTAGCTTGGTCAGGTACACAATTCGTCGCAGTGGGTGATACGGGTGCCTCCAAATATTCTCCCGATGGAATTAACTGGACTGGAAATTGGGTTAGCCAAGCGTCATTGGCCTGTTATGGTATCACATGGTCAGGTACGCAATTCGTCGAGGTGGGTGCTGGGGGTGATATAAACACCTCCCCGGATGGAGTGACGTGGACAAGGCAGTGGTCTGGTGGATCACTCTTTATTTCCGTACCGGGTGCCCTTTATGATGTCACATGGTCAGGAGCACAATTCGTCGTGGTGGGTAATTCGGGAACTTCGGGAACCATACTCACATCGCCGGATGGGGTGACATGGACCGGTCGAACTTCCGGGACAGCGAACGGGCTTAGAGGCATTGCATGGTCCGGCACAAAATTTGTCTCCGTAGGTCTTAATGGCGTTATTTTAACTTCGCAGTAGGACTCCATTTTAACTTCGCAGCAAAAGAGCCGGAGCGATCCGGCTCTTTTTATTCATGGCATTTGCACCAATCGCCAACCCCAAACGAATCGATCAGGCAATCAGCCACGACACCAAATAATTCCACTCACTTTTTCTTTACCCTGCAAGATTTCATAACCCGGTTTTGAAATCCGCCGATTTTTTGAAAAACGTAAAAATATTTCAAGTTTTCGCGTTCGTGTGACGCTCGTGTGACACGAAGATGGGATAGTGGCATCGTGCGGCAAGGGGTGAGCTGTTCCGCAACAACAGAAGTTCAACAAATAAGGAGATCACATTATGTTATCGAAAATTCGGAAATGCTTTTGGGTCGCGGTTCTCGCGGCGTTGACGCTGGCGGGTTGCGGCGGTGGTAGCGACTCTCAACAACCGCCCCCACTTACTTTCACCAACGGGGACGCTGTTCCCGAATTGACCGGTGTGCCGGTATTGCCGGCAAGCTGGACGGCAGCAAATGGCGGATCATTCGACGTCACAGTGCCGGTGGATAGCGATACTACCGGCGTCCTGCTGAAGTGGGGCGTCGCCGGTGGTATCACTTACAATTATCCAGGTTCAGGAAGTGTCGCCCTGACTCCGGGCGTCGCGCAGACTGCAACAGTTACCATCACTCCCACGAACGGTGCTACAACGCCGCCGAGTGCAGATTATAAAGTTAGCGTGTTACTGTGTAGCACTGCAACACCTTGCAATTTTAGCAACATGGGCAAAGTAACGTGGTATACGATCTCAACGGTTACTCCGAGTACCTATTCCAAGGCCACATGGACCGGAGCCGCGTTGTTTGGATCTGAGGTTAATACGGGCGTGGCTATGCCCTTGATGACGGTGAACGCGCCTGCTGCGCCCCCGCTGCCCTTCACCAACGGCAATACCGTTCCCGAACTGACTGGTCTGCCGGTGTTGCCGGCCAGTTGGACGGCGGCGAATGCCGCGACGACTCCGTCGTTCAACGTCACCGTGCCGGTGGACAGCGACACCGCCGCGGTCACCCTGATGTGGGGCACTAATTCCGGTACCACGTTCACCGTTCAAGGCTCGGGGACCCTGGCGCTGACGCCGGGCGCCGCGCAGAACGCAATCGTTGCCGTCACGCCTTTTAACGGAACCACAACGCCGCCGGGCGCCGGCTATTCGGTGCAAGTGTTGCTATGCAACACCGCAGGTGTCTGCGACTTCTCCAATACCGGGGTGGTGGCGCTCTACATGGATTCAAGCCCCACAACCGGTACTTACGCCAAGAACACCTGGAGCGGCGGCACGGCCGGAATGGCTGCTGCGGTGACGACGCAGACAGGCGTGGCAATACCCACGATGACAGTTAACTAAAATAAGGTTTGCGGTAAAAGCGGGCGGGGATACAAAGTGCCCTGCCCGCAATTGTGATCAATTTCAAAACGACAATTATATGGGAGAAAAATAATGGAATATTTGAATGTGTCTATCCGGGGAGGGATCGTCGCGCTGTGCCTAGTCATGTTTTCAGGATGCAGCAGCACACCCCCATATCGTGCAGATCGAGCCAAGGTCGATTCGATCAATACAGTCGCCGTGGTCGGTTTTGCCGTGCCTTGGCGTGTTGGCGTGGATAAAGAATCGAATAATCCGAGTACCTTGCCGTCGTTTATGCGCAAGAAAAACCAGAGCAACGGCGAACAGGTGGCACCTGTGGTTCTGGCAGGGTTTATAGAGGGGATGTCCAAGGCTCCGAGCATGAAGCTGATGTCGTCTGAAGAAGTCGCGGCTAACGCGCAGTTTTCCGCTCTGGCAGCCGAATATGACCAGTCGAAGAAGCTGGAATATAACAAGAGCGGTGCAGCCGGTATTCCGCTCATCCCGCTCGGGCACGGTACCGATAAAATGGAGTTCGCGCAAAAAGCGGCAACCGCGCTGGGTGTGGACGGCGTAATCCTGTTGGACTTCAGCGCACTGTATTACGACTTGTATACCGGCGCGATGGGTTCCGGTCAGGCCAAAGCAAGGGCTACCGCACTGTTCAACCTGTTCGACAAAACCGGGCAATCAGTATGGGAAGCGGACTCGCTAGTGGTAACCGAACAAAGCGCCGGAATGGCGCTGGGCGTTTTGACGAACAATGCGGATGGACTGCAAAAAGATGCCGGCGTGCAAGTTGCCGCCGATATCCTGAAAGTCTACAAGGAGCAAGGGGTCGCCAAGAAGTAATTGCCAAGACCATGATGCCAGACACCGCTTTTATTTTTTCAGTAGCCGGTGTGTGTGCTGAACAAAATTAAAGAGCCGGAGCGATCCGGCTCTTTTTTTGCGAGAGGCGTCATCCAGTCAGCGCCCAATGTTGTATCAGGTTACAGGCTGGAAATAACGCTTTAAACGCTCACGTTCTTTCTGTACAAGGCCGACTGCGCGTGCGCCTGCAGCCCTTCGCCAAACGCCAGCACCGACGCGATGTCGCCCAGTTTTTTGGCGCCCTGCGGTGAGACCTGGATCAGGCTGCTGCGTTTCTGGAAGTCGTACACGCCCAGCGGCGAGGAAAAACGGGCCGTGCCGGAAGTGGGTAGCACGTGGTTCGGGCCGGCGCAATAATCGCCCAGCGCTTCGGAGGTGTAGCGTCCCATGAATATCGCGCCAGCGTGTTTGAGTTTGGGCAGCCAGGCTTGCGGATCGGCTACCGAGAGTTCCAGATGCTCGGGCGCAATCCGGTTGCTGATTTCGCAGGCTTCGTCGAGGTCGGCAACGTGTATCAGCGCGCCGCGATTTTCCAATGCGGTGCGGATGATTTCCTTGCGCGGCATCTGCTCCAGCAGTTTATCCGCGCTCGCTGCGACTGCTTTGATGAAATTTTCATCCGGTGACAGCAGGATGGCCTGTGCCAGTTCGTCGTGCTCGGCCTGCGAGAACATATCCATCGCGATCCAGTCCGGGTTGGTTAGGCCGTCGCAGATCACCAATATCTCCGAGGGCCCGGCAATCATGTCGATGCCGACCACGCCAAATACGCGGCGCTTGGCCGATGCGACGTAGGCATTGCCGGGCCCGACGATCTTGTCCACCTTGGGGATGGTCTTCGTGCCGTAAGCCAGCGCGCCAACCGCCTGCGCACCGCCGATAGTGAACACGTGGTCCACGCCGGACAGGTAAGCCGCCGCCAGCACCAGTTGATTTTTCACACCATCCGGGGTCGGTACGACCATGATTAGTTCGTCTACCCCCGCCACTTTTGCGGGTAGTGCATTCATCAGTACCGACGAAGGATAGGCTGCCTTGCCGCCCGGTACATACAGGCCGACCCGATCCAGCGGGGTGACCTGCTGGCCGAGCATAGTGCCATCCGCATCGGTGTAGCTCCAGGACGATTGCAGTTGTTTGCGGTGATAGTCCGTGACGCGCTGGGCGGCCTGTTCAAGCGCGATTCGCTGTTCGGTGGGCAAGCCATCGAATGCCGCGCGCAATTCACTTTTGGGCAATTCCATCGCGGCCGCATCGGGCAACTGCAGGCGGTCGAACTTGCGCGTGTATTCCAGCACAGCCTCGTTGCCGCGTTTTTTTACATCGGCCAGAATGCCGGCCACGGTGGCTTCCAGCTTTTCGTCCGCGGTCTCTTCGAATGCCAGCAAGCCGATCAATTTTTCATGGAAATCGGCGGCGCGGCTGGATAATTGTCTGATCTTCATGGGGCAGTGTTCCTTACTTCACGATCGCCCTGGCGAAAGCATCCAGCATCGGCTGGATCATGGCATGTTTCAATTTGAGTGCGGCCTGGTTCACCACTAGGCGTGAAGAGATATCCTCGATGTGTTCGACCGCCTTGAGATGGTTGGCTTTCAGCGTGTTACCGCTGCTGACCAGATCGACGATGGCATCGGACAGACCGACCAGCGGCCCCAGTTCCATCGAGCCGTAGAGTTTGATCAAATCCACATGCACGCCCTTGGCGGCAAAATGCTCGCGCGCGGTCTGCACGTATTTGGTCGCCACACGCAGCCGCGCGCCCTGGCGCACGGCCGACTCGTAATCGAAATCATCGCGCACCGCGACCATCATGCGGCATTTTGCGATGTTGAGATCCAGCGGCTGGTATAGCCCGGTGCCACCGTGTTCGTTGAGCACATCTTTGCCCGCCACGCCCATGTCCGCCGCACCGTATTGCACATAGGTCGGCACGTCGCTGGCGCGCACGATGATCAGGCGCACATCGGCGCGGTTGGTCGGCAATATCAGTTTGCGCGAGGACTCCGGGTCTTCCAGCGCGTTGATGCCGGCTGCGGCCAGCAATGGCAAGGTTTCCTCGAAGATGCGTCCCTTGGACAGCGCAATCGTAATCATTTACGGCTCCTAACTAGTGCGGCGAATCTGCGCGCCCAGCGCAGACAATTTTGCTTCAATGTGTTCATAACCGCGATCAAGGTGGTATATGCGATCCACGACGGTTTCGCCCTGCGCAACCAACCCCGCAATAACCAAACAGGCAGAAGCGCGCAGATCGGTTGCCATGATGGCCGCACCCTCCAGTCGGGCGCAACCTTTGACCACGGCGGTATTGCCCTCGACATCGATCTGGGCGCCGAGGCGACGCAATTCCTGCACGTGCATGAAGCGGTTTTCAAAGATCGTTTCGACTATCATGGCATTGCCCTCGGCGATGCAGTTCAGTGCCATGAATTGCGCCTGCATGTCGGTGGGGAAGGCCGGATAAGGCGCTGTTCGCACATTCACTGCCTTGGGACGTTTGCTCATTTGCAGGTTGATCGTGCTGCCTGAAACCCTGATGGCAGCACCCGCCTCCTGGAGTTTTTCCAGCACGTTTTCCATGATGTCAGCACGCGCTTCAGTCAGCGTGATATTGCCCCCCGCCGCTGCCGCCGCAACCAGAAATGTGCCACTCTCTATACGATCCGGCATGATGCAATGGCTGCCGCCGTGCAAATTTTTCACGCCGGTGATAGTGATGGTATCGCTGCCAGCTCCCTCAATTTTTGCGCCCATCGCGATCAGGCATTGCGCGAGATCAACGACCTCGGGTTCGCGCGCGGCGTTTTCCAACACGGTCACGCCATCGGCCAGCGTCGCGGCCATCATCAGATTTTCCGTTCCGGTCACGCTAACCAGGTCGAAGAATATACGCGCACCCTTGAGCCTCTTTGACTTTGCGTGGATGTAACCATGCTCGATACGGATTTCCGCACCCATCGCCTGCAAACCTTTGATGTGCAGATCAACGGGGCGGGAGCCAATCGCGCAGCCACCGGGCAAAGAAACCCGTGCCTCACCGAAACGCGCAACCAAGGGCCCCAGCACTAAAATCGCGGCGCGCATGGTTTTTACCATTTCGTACGGCGCTTCCAGTTTATCGATTTGCGCTGCTGACAGCGTGATTTGCGCACCGCTCTGTTGTATCACCACACCCATTTTATGCAGCAGCTTGCACATTGTCGCGACATCGCTCATGTCGGGCACGTTGCCGAGCTGCAAGGGTTCCCTGCTCAGCAGGCTGGCACACAATATCGGCAACGCTGCATTTTTAGCACCCGATATCCGCACCTCGCCATTTAGGCGATTTCCGCCCTGAATCGCCAATTTCTGCATGTTTTATTTTACGTTCTGCCACTCTTGCGGCGTATAAGTTTTCATCGACAACGCATGTATTTCCTCTCGCATCCGTTCCCCCAGTGTTTGATAGACCATCTGATGGCGCTGTATGCGGTTTTTCCCGGCAAAGGCATCGCTAACGATGACAGCTTCGAAGTGGACGCCGTCATCTCCGATCACATTTAGATACGTGGTCGCCAAACCCCGCGCAATGTTTTGTTGGATACTTTCAGGGGTAACCATTATTCAAGTCCATTTCCAGTTGTGAGTGTGACATGATAACTACACTCCGCTTTGTTGTAACCAATTCTACAGGGTAGCCGCTGAAACGTTCATGGAATAATAATCGTAAAAAGCATGCGCACCTGCATTTGCAACCACACGTATGTCATAAAGTTTTTCGCAATAATCGGCGAATCAGCAATTCTCCGGCGGCAATTTGTGTCCGCCCATTTCCTCCAGCTTGCGATACAGGCTGGATAAACCGATATTGAGTTTTTGCGCCGCTGCACGCCGGTCTCCGTCAGACTCCTGAATCGTTCTAAGAATGAGCGCCGATTCAAATTGTCGCACCTGATCGCGCAATGTGCCGGAAAGATGTAGTCCGAGATTTGCTTCCGTCGAGGTTGAAGACACCTTGGTGATTTGCAGTGGTAAATCCGCCAGGGTGATATGTCCGCTATCCGCCAAAATAAGCGCGCGATCAATCACATTCTCCAGTTCACGCACGTTGCCCGGCCATTCATAGTTAACCAGAATCTCATCCACACCTGGAGCAAGCGTAGCTTCCTGGCCATCGCTGCCCATACGCCTAGTGTTGCGCTGCATAAGAAATTTAACAAGCGCGGAAATATCCTGACGCCGCTCCCGTAACGGTGGAACGTGAATATGAAACACCGTCAACCGGAAGTAGAGATCCTCGCGAAATGTTCCCTGCGCAACCATTTCACTCAGATCACGATTGGTTGCCGCTATGATTCGCACATCCACGGAACGCTCCTGTTCGCTGCCAACCGGACGCACTGCTTTTTGCTCGATCACATGCAATAACTTTACTTGCAACACCATGGGCAGTTCACCGATCTCGTCCAGAAATATCGTACCTCCGTCCGCCTCGAGAAACAGCCCCTTTCTGACTTTGTCAGCTCCGGTAAAAGCACCCTTGGTATGCCCAAAGAATTCGCTTTCAACCAGATTCTCGGGAATAGCGCCGCAATTGACCGGAATAAAATTATTGTCTGCTCGCGGGCTTTGCTGATGGATCAGGCGCGCAACCACCCCTTTACCGGTTCCGCTCTCACCGGTAACAAGCACCGTACTGTTGGTGCGCGCTACTTTGGCAGCCATGTGCTCCATCTCCCGCATGGCGGGTGAATTAAACCCGAACACCTCTTGATTTGCGCCTAACACCAGCCTGCGCAACACCCGGTTTTCCGCGCGCAACCCTCGCAGATCGCCTACTTTATTCAAGCGGTGTAAAAGCTCCTCGTTGTTGAGGGGCTTGATCATATAGTCGGCGGCGCCCGCCTTGATGGCCTCGATTGCCGTGTCCACCGAGGCAAAAGCCGTCATCATGATAAATGCCGTGTCGATGTTTGCAGCCCGTGCCTTTTGCAGAAGTTCAATGCCGCTCATATTGGGCAGTTTGATATCGGACAGAACGATGTCTACGTCTCCACGCGAAATCCTCTCCATTGCAGCCTCGGCATCCCCGGCCTGCTCGACAGTATGCCCAGCCTTGCGTAACTGCGAAGCGACTATCTGACGGATAGCCGGCTCATCGTCTACAACCAACAGTTGGAGCGTTGACATTAACCGCCTCCCTCTTCATCATCCGGTATGAGCAGAATTACCTTCACACGCGTTCCCTCCCCGGGAGTCGAATCGATTTCAATAGTACCGCCATGTCCGGTTATGATCGAATAGCATAACGACAAACCCAGCCCATTCCCTTTGCGCTTGGTAGTAAAGAAAGCTTCAAAGACCCGGTTAAGAGTCTCGCTGTTCATCCCTGAGCCGTTGTCTGACACAGTAAGGCGAACGTTTCTGCCAAACACCTCGGTACTCAGTATAATTTTCCGCTCGCGATCCTCTAAAAGTTCCAGCGCATCTGCGGCGTTGATCAACAGGTTCATGATAACCTGTGTGAGCTGATCGGCCACACCGTAAATTGCCGGCAATTGGTTATCCAGATCAAGTTGCAAATCCACCTGACGCATTCTTTTGTCGTAACCCATCAGGCCGGATGTCGTTTTCACCAACCCGTTCAAATCCAAAAGCTGGTATTCCATAGGTTGGGGCGCGGCAAACTCTGATATTTCCCGTGTGATCGAGGAGAGTCGCTGGATCTGCGTCTGAATCACCATCAGTTTTTCATTTGTACAGGCACCCTGTTTTTCGGAGGACTGTTCGTGAATCATTTCCTGCAGTACTCCCGACATTGCCGCAATGGGGTTGCCGATCTCATGCGCGACACCTGCAGCCAACGCGCCCACCGCAGCCATTTTTTCCTGATGAAAATATTTCTGCCTTGCAATCACCAGCTCCTTTTCACGTTCGTCCAGTGCACTCGCCATCTGGTTAACGGCCTGCATCAACGCTCCCACTTCGTCATTGCGAGTCACAGGCATGGAATCGCGCTCCCCCCGGATAATTCCCAATGCGCGGGCTTTCAGAATATGCAAATCGTTGGTAAGTCGCGAAAAAAACAATCCTATGATCGCGCCTAGCAATAGCAAACCAATCAATCCGAATAACAACGAGGCAAGAGCCGCCGAATCCCACAATATATGAAAGCGTTCTGCTGTAGCCTCTTGTTCTTTTCTGGATTCGTCAATGTGCTGGGTAATTTCAATCTTCACCTTGAGCAACTCGGAATTCATAACGGCCACATCTTTGGCAGTAGGATGTTCGGCAGCCTGCGCTACCGCCCGCTCGATCCTGGACAGATTCACCCCCGCCGAAGGGTATTTCATCGTGAGTTCTGCATTTTTTTTCTTGAGGTGCTCGAGATTCGACTGGAACCGCTGTACTACTGCCTCCTCATTGTCTGTGCTCGCATTCAGAAAAACTGCCATGACGATATGAAATGCGGTGGCGTCTACTTGTCTCAGTTGCTCCTCGGCCTTATACAGATTCTGCAGACGCTCAAATTCATCAACCAGTTCCGCTTTTTTGTTGAACGTAAACGTAGTGAGTAACACCGCATAAATCACGACTGCCGTGAAGGCCAGAAACCCCTTCACGCGGAGCGGCACTTCAGACACAACTTGGTCAACCGCTAGGGGAGAGGGTGCGTCGATCAGATCGATGCGCCCTGTTGCCGCAACCACCTCTGTCGGTACACTCATGTATGTGCTCTCGGAAAAGAATTATTCATGCGTAAAGGTATTCTTCAAAAAATTAATTTGCACCATGCCTAGAGTTGGCTTGACGGCGTTGACTTCGAACAGGATGCCACCGAAGAGTTCCCATGCCCCATTTTACCTGACCTACTGGACGACATTCACCCCGACCATACGCATTATGAACATCGCCAGCTACGCTGGGTCAAGGCACCACGCTATCGATCACAAGCTGAACATTGTCCGCACCAACTTTGACCGGTGTTATTTCGCCCTTTAGATCGCCGCGTTGCGGTGTGGCGTTCCCTGATTTGGATATTTTCGCGCTGACAGTAACATAATCGTGATTAGACAACTTCATACTGGGCATCATCGCCATCGAGTCATCCAGAACGAACCGGATCGGCAAATCCTTGACTTGTCCTCGCATTACAGCAATCGGCATGGGTGGCCCGGATATCGCCTTGGCAAACACAAATACCGTGTCGGATGGCGCAACTTGCCCAGACAACGCCGGATTCAGCTTCGCTACGCCGGAAATTTTCGCCCCAATGTGGCTTTGCTGATCTTTGTTGCCGGATGACATTTTTTGAGCATCGGCAACTCCCGCCTTGATTTGTTTAGCCAACTGGGAATCCGGGGGCAACTTCGTCAACACCTCGCGCCAATACTTTTCTGCCTGCTTATAATCTCCAATCTGAAACGAGGCTGTACCCATCAGCGCCAAACCTTTAAGATTTCCGGGATCAATCTCAAGCGCTTGACGTATCAGCTCCCGCGGCTCGCCCTGCATGTTTTTGCCGTTAACCATCGCCAACACATCCGCGTAATCGACTAGCATCACCGCATCGTTCTTAACCAGATAGGCCGCTTTCTCATACGCTTCCACCGCCTCCCTGTAGTGTCCGGTCACAGCATGGGTTCGCGCCAACATGGCCCAGCCTTTGCCATCCTCAGGATTCTGCTTCAATCTGGCAGCCAATTCATCTATCGCCTTGACGTGCTCAGGTGCTATCGCGGTGCTCTGCATTTTCCCGGACTGGGACGATGAGGATCCATCAGATTTGTTCCATGCAAGATAGAGGGAAAGCGAAAACAACAATATGGCCACGCTGACGATAATTGCCGTGGCGCGGCTCCCGGCAAGCACTAATGCCACACCTGATGCTTTGTTTTGCGACCCGCGCAGCCATGGCAAAATTGCGAACAATATTATACCGGCGATAAAAACTACCAAACCTGCGACTACCAGCCAAAAAGTATCCACTTAATATCCCACCCAAAATTTGATAACGCATGCCTTCGCCGATTACCTCTGCCGACAAAGTTGTATGAAGTTCTTTCCAGCGCTGTCGTCAGATATGACGTAACTACGCCGCTCATTGAGGTGCTCTTAAAAAAACGTCCAAAATCCTAACATGAAACCGTAAACTCGAGTAAATACCCGTATTACTCCGGCACGTTACACAAGCAAGGAACACACATACCGGCTGCGGTTTAGCGAAAACGCTTAGTCACCGCCCCGCAACAGTCATATTTTCAATCAGAATTGAACCGCACTGCCTCGAGCCCTGCACCAGTACATCATTGCCAACCGCAACGATGTTGAGGAACATTTCCATCAGATTACCGGCAATGGTAATTTCCTGAACCGGGTACTGAATCTCGCCGTGCTCAACCCAGAATCCGGCAGCACCCCGTGAATAGTCCCCGGTAACGTGATTTACGCCCTGCCCAAGCAACTCGGTGACCAAAAGTCCACGCCCCATTTTTTTTAATAAATCGTCAAAACCCCGCTCGCCCGGTTTCCCGCCCGTGGATTTCATAATCAGGTTGTGATTGCCGCCCGCGTTGCCGGTGCTACGCATGCCCAATTTTCGAGCCGAGTAACTGCCGAGAAAGTAGCCCCGCAAGATGCCTCCCTCGACTATCAAACGATGCTGCACTTTGACACCCTCGTCGTCGAAAGGGCTGGAAGCAAGCCCTTTATGAATATAGGGTATATCTTCAATATGGACATGCGATGCAAAAACTTGTTTGTCCAATTGATCGAGCAAGAAGGATGATTTTCGATACAAACTGCTGCCGCTTACCGCACCGACAAAATGCCCCAGCAGGCTCGCCGCTATCGGCGCTTCAAATAATACCGGCACCTTCATCGTACCGATTTGACGAGCATTCAACCGCCGCACGGTACGCTCCGCAGCGATGCGGCCGAGTTGCTTCACCTCAACGATCTCTCTTGCATCGCGCGCGACGCTGTACCAATAATCACGCTCCATGGCACCCTTATGCTCTGCTATCACCGCACAGCTGACACTGTGTCGCGAAGTCGGATAGCCCCCGATAAAACCCAAGCTGTTGGCATGGACGAATTGCGCCTCGTGTATATTCACCGTCGCGCCTTCTGAATTGTTGATGCGCTTATCGGCATCCATCGCCGACTGCTCGCATTCCCTCGCCAAGCCTACGGCATCATCAACCGGTAAGTTCCACGGGTGATACAAATCCAAATCCGGGCAGTCGCGTGCCAGCATATCCGCATCCGGCAAGCCAGAACAATCATCTTTGGCGGTATAGCGCGCGATCGACAGCGCGGCGTCGACAGTGTCGCGCACCGCCCCGGTTGAAAAATCCGACGTGGTGGCATTACCGCGCTGCTGCCCAAGATAAGCTGTAATTCCCAGACCTTTATCCCGGTTATATTCGATCGTCTCCACCTCGCCGTGGCGTACAGTAACGGCCTGACCGAAACCCTCGGATATCTCTACCGAAGCGGCCGAAGCGCCCCGCTGTCTGGCATAGGCCAACATATCTTGTGCGATATCACGCAGCGCATCGGCAGAAAGAGAGAACCGATTTTGAGATTTTTCGGGAGAATCGGTGGGCGGCGGCACTAACGTGTTCATAAGCAAATCAGTTAATTGACGAAAGGCGTTATCATAACAGCATCAACGAGACACATTAACCACCATGAACCAGAGCAATAAAAACCACAACGAGAAGGAACTCCTGCATATCCATCTTGGGGACGACGATGACGAGGTTGAGCATGACGACAGCGATGTCGAAGTTGCTCAGACACGTACGCCAAAGACTGGCGAAGCCCTTACGCGTGGGCGTGGTTTGCGTAACCATCCCGTGGATGATGACAATGAAGAATTACCTCCGAGCAAAACCAAGATCAAGAAGCAGATGCACGAACTGCGCGACCTCGGCAAAGAACTCACCGAGCTAAGCAAGGATCAACTCGCACAACTTGATATCCCGGAAAATCTGCGCGATGCAATACACGAGATGAGGAGCATCAACAAATTCGGCGCACAACGCCGCCAGATACAATACATCGGCAAGCTGATGCGCGACGTAGATCCAGCACCCATACTCGCCAAGCTGGATGTCTGGAAGGGCAGGTCACAACAGCATATCGCTTACGCGCATCAATTGGAGCGCTGGCGTGACAAATTAATGGAGAATGACAGCGCTTTGACCGAATTGCTTTCCGCGTATCCCGAGTCTGACGCACAACATCTGCGCGCGCTGATACGTAATGCCAAGAAGGAAACCGAATCCGGCAAACCCCCAAAAAGTTACCGGGAAATATTTCAGCTTTTGAAAGAAATTATCCCTGAAAATGAGTAGCGCATAAATGGCTGACAACCTTCCCCCCATCGTTATACAAACCGGTCAACAACCCCGTCACAGCATCATCTGGTTGCACGGCCTGGGGGCGGACGGGCATGACTTTGTTCCCGTTATTGACGAGCTGAAACTTCCTGTTGCGGTTCGCTATATCTTTCCGCACGCACCTATGCGGCCGGTCACGATCAATGGCGGATTCGTGATGCGCGCATGGTATGACATCACGCAAATGGCTCCCTCAACAGGATTGCGCGCAGATTCCGACGCGCATCAGGATGCAGCCGGAATTCGCGCGTCGCAAACTTATATAGAGTCACTGATCGCTCGTGAGGTCGAACAGGGTATCGCACCTGACAATATAATTCTGGCCGGGTTTTCACAAGGCGGCGCTATCGTACTGCACACCGCATTGCGGCAAAATACTCCGATAGGCGGTGTACTGGCACTTTCTACTTACCTGCCCCTGTCGGATAGTTCAGCAAACGAAATGGTGGCAGCAACGACAGCCACCTCCATATTCATGGCTCATGGACGGAGCGATACTGTCGTACCCTATAGCCTTGGAGTCTCTTCAAAAGAAAAATTGCAGGCATTCGGATTTGCTGTGGAATGGCACGAATACCCTATGCAGCATTCAGTCTGTAACGCTGAGTTGCACGACATCGGAAATTGGCTGGCGGAACGGTTGAAATAGGTCGGTCAAAGCGACGATGCCCTTCCTGTCCGGGTTTATTGCGTTTCTGTGGAGCTGGATTCCTGCATGACAAAACGAAATTTTGCCAAATCATAATCAAGACCCTTCTCCCGCAATCCGCTGGGCATAAGCAGATAATTTTTCCCGCCCAATTGAATTTGCAAACTGCGTCCCTGAGAAAAGGTATCTGCTCTCATTAACAATTGCGCTTCACCGGTTGAATCATTCTGCTTGGCATATAACCACAGCGCGGGCTGCCCGTTTTCTATGGCGCCACCAGCCACCTTATTCTGGTTCAGAATCACACTGGCAATCTGATTGGACAATATCTCCGCACCAACGCGCAAATGTTCGTTATCTTCTCGAACCAGGCGTCGCACCACAGCAACCCCCCAATGCGGCACTCCCTCTGGCTGCATTCCCAACAAGCTGCCAATGCCGATACCTTCATTTCCTTTGACGGGAACCTTGCAGCTAAACCCACTCGCGCTGATCTCCTCTGTCACCCAAAGTGCTTTTTCAATTTCCTCAAAACCCAACAAAGCGTCCGCACTCAGATTGACCCGGTCAAAACCACATACCACACCCAGCGTGACATCCGCAGTTCGCCGGACATTGCGCCGCACCGGCGGTGCAATTACGTAATTCAGCAAATATTGTCCGGCCTCCTTGATCACCCCCGCTTCATAGCTTCCACCAAGGTTAATATCATTGGGAACGATATTCTTGTTCAGCACCTTCATCAAATCTTCCAGCTTGGATCTAAGCTCGGGCATGCCAACGAATCGCATCGAGGGTTGGGTCGTTGCCCCCGCATTTACCCGCGTCGGTGGTTCGGCGGAGCGATTCAAATCAAAACAGATGCGACTGTGTTGCCCTGCCTTTTGCTGTATATCGAGAGTTGAGCAATACTGCGCCACAATACGCTCGGTTAAATGTATATACAACGGGCTCAAAGCACTAAGACCAGCGTCATACCACACCATAATATGGCCTATTTCATACTTAACCGATGTATTGCCGACCGTGCCAGAGTACAAACTGACCTGAGTATCCAGGAACTGGTGTTGCTCAGCATATTTGTATAACTGCAAGATATTAGTCCAGATCGAATCATCAATCTTCCCGTAATGTGCACAGGTATATTTCAACTTCCACATCAATGCGTGAACCGCACGAACAGTCAGCAGCGGGACTTGCGCCTTGATAGTGCTGCTGCCTTTTTCACCGATACAGTAACCGGTAAACACCTTGAAATAAGCGGTAGCGGCGTGGTTGGACCAATTGCTCAAGGCCAACCACATACGATTTTCCTGAACCTTGTTAATTTCGAATGGCGTAAAATATTCCCGCACCAGCTTACGAACATAGGGCTGAGCTGCTTCATCAAGCAAGCGCAGCACCTCAAAGCGATAATCCAGCTTAAATTCGGTATTATCCAATAAGGATTCAACCCAATCCGTCAACTCCACGATGGATTTGTGCGCGTCAGACTTCGGCAAATCATCCAGCAAAGCCTGAACAGACTTGATATCAGCCAAAGGGTGATCCGATTTCTTGCCAAAAATTGCTGTTAACATTTCCTACCTCTTTAAACTTGCAACTTGCGTAAGTGGCAATATAAACACAAAATCCCCCTGATGAACAGTGGCTTAAAGGATTAATTTGATTCCCTGGTTAACCGATAGCATCGTATTCCCTGCCGTCGAACTCTCCCTGCGTGAACCCAATGGCTTGCTTGCGGCAGGTGGAGATTTGTCAGCTCCGCGCCTACTGGAAGCCTATCGCCATGGAATATTCCCGTGGTTCAATCCCGAAGAACCTATTTTGTGGTGGAATCCAGATCCTCGCATGGTACTTTTCCCTAACGAGTTTATAGTTTCGCACTCGCTAAGAAAGGTGTTGCGCCGAGGCACTTATGAAATACGCTGTGACACAGCCTTCGAGCAGGTAATGCTTGCCTGCGCCGCACCGCGCAACAATCAAAGCGGAACATGGATAGATAACAACATGATTGCAGCCTATTCCACCTTGCATCGGGCCGGCTACGCACATTCTGTAGAAACATGGCTGGATGGAATATTGGTCGGCGGTCTGTACGGAGTGTCTATCGGGCGCATGTTCTATGGAGAATCAATGTTCAGCACCGTCAGCAACGCTTCGAAAATCGCTCTGGCACATCTCGCCATTCAACTCGAACGCTGGCAATTCGGTATGATCGACTGCCAAATGAAAACCTCCCATCTATCCTCCCTGGGCGCACGAGAAATTGCACGGTCCGAATTTATCGCCAAGCTCCAAGACTTGGTACACTGTGAACCCATCACCTGCTGGCAATTCGACACCGACCTTTTTTCATGAGCCAACTCAACGATATTCCGCTTTCAGCACTAAATTTTTATCTGACCGCGCCCTACCAGTGCAGCTACCTGCCGGACTTACAAGCCCGCTCACAGGTTGCGGTTCCGGCGTTCACGATCAGCTCCGCAGTATATTCAGAACTGGTACAGCACGGCTTTAGACGAAGCGGCAACTATACATACAGGCCTCATTGCGATGACTGTCGCGCTTGCATCCCATTGCGTGTACTGGTCAAGCAATTCTCCCCGAATCGTTCGCAGCAACGCGCGTGGAAGCAGCATGCTCTCCTTGAGGCTGTGCCGAATTCATTGCAAGACAAGGCCGAATACTTTGAGCTCTATCAGCGTTACCAGCATTTACGCCATCCCGATGGCGGCATGGACAAAGATAGCCGCGAGTCATATCAAAATTTCCTGCTGCAAAGCCATGTTGATTCGTTTCTGGTTGAATTTCGCGAACAGGGTATTCTGCGCATGGTCAGTGTCATCGACGTGCTTAGCGACGGCTTATCTTCGGTGTACACTTTTTACGATCCAGATTTACCACGTGCACGGTTGGGAGTTTACAACGTGCTGTGGCAGATCGAACTCTGCCGCAAGCTCGATTTGGATTACGTCTACCTCGGATACTGGATCAAAAACAGCCGCAAAATGGCCTACAAAACCGGATACCAGCCGGCACAGGGATTGCAGAACGGAACATGGCGGATTCTCGATAAAGGATAAAATGAAAACACGTCTGGCAATCTTTGTATGTTCAATGCTGGCACTGCCCCCTGCGGGTCTTTGGTTGAGCGGGTACGGATTGGAAGTCTCATCCAATGGCGATCTGTCCGAAACCGTAAACACACCGGCAGTATTACTAACCATTCTGATCTTTGCAGGCTACACCCTATTCATCAACCACCTGATCAAGCTGTTAACCGGAAACAGCCCTCTCCATTTGCAGCGTGACTTTTTTTTACACATAGGCGCGGCCAGTACCATATTGGGATGGCTGCTGGTCTATTTGAATTTATTCGTAACAAGCTGGGTCACCCAACCGGACAATCTCATCATGCAATCTCTGCTTTACACGCCATTGTTTGCCTTGCTGGGTCCCGCAGTGTTGATCACGCGCGCCTTGATCGGCTCTTTTTCCAGCCTCCTCAAATATTTGTCGCGTGGCATGCCCTTTCCCGAGTTCCGTAGCGAAACAAATGTCTTTGCATTGTTGCCCCTTGCGGTATTGGGATTGATGGGCGGTGCTGCATGGCCCGAAAAATTATTCTGGTTGCTGTGGGTTTCACCACTACTTTTGCTGGCCGGATTGCAGTTATTGTGGGGAGAGAAGACGATTTTTTCCGGGCTCAAATCCGGCGACTGGGGAAGATTGACATGCGCCGCGCTGGCCGGAATAATCGTCGGAAACTTTATTGTGTTTGCCTACCAAAATAACGGCGGCATCATAGCTATTAACTTGCCCAATCCAGTTCTTATCCAGATCGGCTACGCTACGTTCGGTTTACTCTGCCTGCAACTCAGCGATGTCCTTGCGGAAAACTGGCGAGGAAAACAGCTGCCTCCGCAGCCCATGAAACCGTTCCCAATCCCCATCGTCGTCAAGTCAACTCCCCGGAAAAAAGCGAATCATGTATAGCCTGCTCCGCTCCGCTATATTCCAGCTTGATCCGGAAACCGCGCATCATTTTACCCTTGACAGTTTGAGAGCCGCAAACACGCTGGGCTTGGGCTGCATTCTCGCACAGCACCCGCTCGCTGATCCGCGTACCGTGATGGGGTTGAGCTTTCCCAACCCGGTTGGCCTCGCCGCCGGACTCGACAAAAACGGTGATTGTATAGACGGACTTGCGGCACTCGGTTTTGGCTTTATCGAGATAGGCACCGTCACGCCACTGCCGCAGCCCGGCAACCCCAGACCGCGCCTGTTCCGTCTGCCCGGGGCCAACGCCATCATCAACCGCATGGGGTTCAACAATGACGGCGTGGACAGGCTGGTCGAGAACGTACAGCGTGCCAGCTATCGCGGCATCCTCGGCATCAACATCGGCAAGAATGCCGTCACGCCGATCGAGAACGCCGCCGACGATTACCTCGTCTGCCTGCGCAAGGTTTATGCGCATGCCAGCTACGTCACCGTCAACATCTCCTCCCCCAACACCAAGAACCTGCGCCAGTTGCAGGACGAGGAAGCGCTAAACAGCCTGCTCGCGCTGCTCAAGGCCGAACAGCAGAAGTTGGCCGACCGGCACGGCAAGTATGTGCCCATCGCGCTCAAGATCGCACCCGACATTGAAGATGGGCAAATTGCACAGATCGCACAACTGCTGATCAAACATCGCATTGACGGGGTGATTGCCACAAACACTACGTTGTCGCGTGAAGGTGTTGAACATCTTCGGCACGGCACAGAAACAGGCGGACTTTCCGGCGCGCCGGTACGCGACAAATCCACCGCCGTGATCCGGCGGCTAGCCGAAGAACTGCAAGGCGCACTGCCCATCATCGGCGTCGGGGGCATCCTTAACGGAGCGGACGCTGCCGAGAAAATCGGGGCAGGGGCATCACTCGTGCAAATATATAGCGGCCTGATCTATCGAGGCCCCGCACTGGTCAGCGAAGCATGTGACGCTATCCGTAGCCTGGAACGAACTTGAGCAAATAGCCCCGCATATTAACTTCCCGACTTACTTCACAACAACATCCAAAATATCCGGCGACACCGCAAGTTAATCACTCGCCGCATAGCTTCTTTTGTTTATAATCCGCCATCGTCTATAAGCAAACATATGAGTCCGTTAAACATCATCATCCTTGCTGCCGGTAAAGGCACACGCATGAATTCCGACAAGCCCAAAGTGTTGCACGCACTGGCGGGCAAGCCGTTGGTTCAACATGTGCTTGATTGCGCCTCGCTGCTGAAGCCGCAGCAGGTTTGTGTGGTGTACGGCCACGGTGGCGAGGCTGTGCCGCAGGCGATGCAACAATATGCAGCCAAGTTTGTGATTCCCCCAAAATTTGTTATTCAAGACCCGCAACTCGGCACCGGCCATGCGGTGCAGCAGGCGCTGCCGCACCTTGCCGATGATAGCCAGACGCTGGTGCTGTATGGTGACGTGCCGCTGATCCAGCACAGCACGCTGCACCAGATGCAACAGGCGGGGGACGGACTGGTGGTATTAACCGTAAATCTGCCCAATCCCACCGGCTATGGACGTATCGTGCGCGACACGCAGGGTGATGTGCTGAGCATCGTGGAAGAAAAAGACGCCACGCCCGGGCAGCGCGAAATATCCGAAGTAAACACCGGCATCATGCTGACCCCCACCGCGCAGCTGCGCAAATGGCTGGGCCAGTTGCAGAACAACAACTCGCAGGGTGAGTACTACCTCACCGACATCGTCAGTATGGCAGTGCAACAGGGGATTGCCGTGCATACCGTGCAACCGGCGCAGGAATGGGAAATACACGGCATCAACAGCAAGTCACAGCTGGTGGTGCTGGAACGCACCTGGCAACTGGTCGAAGCCTCGCGTCTGCTGATGCAGGGTGTGACGCTGGCCGATCATGCGCGCATTGATGTGCGCGGAAAACTCAGCTGCGGACGCGATGTCGAAATCGACGTCGGCTGCATCTTCGAGGGTGCCGTGACGCTGGGCGACCGTGTGCGAGTAGGCGCTTACAGTGTGATAAAAAATGCCAACATCTCGGCGGGGACTGACATTGCCCCTTTCAGCCACATCGACAGCAGCGAAGTGGGTGCGAACTGCCACATCGGCCCCTATGCGCGGCTGCGCCCCGGCACCAAGCTGCACAACGGCGTGCATATCGGCAACTTCGTCGAAGTGAAGAACAGCGAGATCGCGACAAACAGCAAGGCCAATCACCTCAGTTATATCGGCGACAGCACAGTAGGCAGCCGCGTGAACATCGGCGCGGGCACCATCACCTGCAATTACGACGGTGCGAACAAGCACCGCACCGTGATCGAGGACGATGTGTTCGTCGGTTCGGACACGCAGCTGGTTGCGCCGGTAACCGTCAAGCGCGGCGCGACGATAGGCGCGGGCTCCACCATCACCAAAGATACACCGGCAGACGAGCTCACTTTGTCGCGCAGCAAACAACTAACCATCAACGGCTGGAAGCGGCCCGTTAAATTAAAAAAATAGGGAAAGTGAAGAAATAATATGTGCGGAATCGTCGGCGCGGTAGCGCATCGCAATGTGGTCCCGTTATTGGTTGAGGGGCTGAGCCGTCTGGAATATCGCGGCTATGATTCTGCGGGCGTGGCGGTACTCGACGGCACAGACATCCGCCGTGTGCGCGCCATTGGCCGCGTTGCCGAGATGCAGGGCCGCGCCGACCAGGAGAATCTCACCGGCACCACCGGCATCGGCCACACCCGCTGGGCGACCCACGGCGGCGTGACAGAATTCAACGCACACCCGCATGTCTCCAGCGACGACATCGCCGTGGTGCACAACGGCATCATCGAAAATCACGAAGAGCAGCGCGACCGTCTGAAACATCTGGGATACGTGTTCGAATCGCAGACCGATACCGAGGTCATTGCGCACCTGATCCATCATTACTATCAAAAGGACAAGGACCTGTTCGCTGCGACCAGACAGGCGGCCGCCGACCTGACCGGCGCCTATGCCATTGCCGTGATCTCCCGCTTTGTGCCGGACCAGATGGTGTGCGCACGCATGGGCTGCCCGCTGCTGATCGGTCTGGGCGAGGGCGAAAATTTCATCGCCTCGGATGTGTCGGCGGTGCTGTCTGCAACCCGCCGCGTCATCTATCTGGAAGACGGCGATTCCGCATCGCTCACCCCGGACGGTATCAATCTGCTGGACGGCAGCGGTGCAAAGATCGAACGCCAGGTGCATGTGAGCGATCTGTCGCTGGCCTCGCTGGAACTGGGTCCTTACAGCCACTTCATGCAGAAGGAGATCCACGAACAACCGCGCGCGTTGACCGACAGTATCGAGGCGGTGATCGACAGCAACGGCTTCGACGTTGAATTGTTCGGCGCGCAGGCGGCAGAGACTTTTAGCGGCATCGATTCGATCCTGATACTCGCGGCTGGCACCAGCTATTACGCCGGACTCACCGCAAAATACTGGCTTGAGAGCATCGCCAAGCTGCCCACCTCGGTGGAGATCGCCAGCGAATACCGCTACCGCGTTTCGGTGCCCAACCCGCGCCAACTCATTGTTACTATCTCGCAATCCGGCGAGACGCTGGACACGATGGAGGCACTTAAGCACGCCAAATCGCTGGGCCAGCAACAGACGCTTGCGATCTGCAACGTACAGGAAAGCGCAATCCCGCGGGCCTCCAAGCTGGTGTTTTACACCCGCGCCGGTGCCGAGATCGGCGTAGCCTCGACCAAGGCCTTCACCACGCAACTGATCGCGCTGTTCATTCTCGCCGCAACCCTTGCGAAGCATCGCGGCCTGCTTGATTCGCCACAGGAACACGCAATGCTCGAAGCACTGCGCCAGATTCCCGGCAGTGTGCAGCACGCGCTCAACCTCGAACCGCAGATCCGCGAATGGGCCAAGTCTTTTGCCGCGAAAAACAACGCATTATTCCTCGGGCGCGGCATCCATTACCCGATCGCATTGGAAGGCGCGCTGAAACTCAAGGAGATTTCATACATCCATGCCGAAGCCTATCCCGCCGGTGAGCTCAAGCACGGCCCGCTGGCGCTGGTAGACGAGGACATGCCGGTGGTGGTGATCGCACCCAACGACACGTTGCTGGAAAAGGTGAAGTCCAACATGCAGGAAGTACGCGCACGCGGTGGACAGGTATATGTGTTTGCCGACCTCGACAGCCACTTCGGCGAGAGTGAAGGCATTCACGTCATCCGCACCCCGCGCCACGTTGGCCTGCTCTCGCCTATCCTGCACTCTATTCCGGTGCAGCTTCTCGCCTATCACACCGCCCTGCTCAAGGGCACCGATGTTGACAAGCCGCGCAATCTTGCGAAATCAGTTACGGTCGAGTAACTGATTTCGCGCGCGGCTTGTCTAGCAATCCCCGATTCGACGAGCCGTAATTTTGCTATGTAGCTCGGTCTTCTGCCCCATCATATTAGCCGTAGAAATGATATTGCCCTCAATGGACGTGGCCGAATAAGTCACATCGCCCTGTGTTTGCATGCCCAGCGTACCGGCACACTCCATCCTGAAGTGCAACGTGTTGCCGGTATAACTTTTCTCACTGAAAGTGCAATCCGAAGCACCCGGATTAGCCACACCCCCGATAACAGCAGAAGGATCTTCCGCATCCTGCTCCGTCAGACACTGATTAACGGTCGTCGGCGGCATAGAGAAACCGGGCGTGGCGGGGACGCTCGTTTCCAAAGTCAGCGCCCACAAGCCGGGCTGAACGTCATCGGCAAAAACCGGGGCCGCAATTGACCACAGGCCCATCGTCAATAAAATTAGTCGCATCGCACGCTCCTTAAGATAACTTGCGCAAATGATACCTTAGCTTTGCGGGATGTTGTCGGCACACTGAAAACAACAAACGTTGCGCACCGGCACTCAATCACATCACGCCTCAGAAGCGACAACACCCATAACCTGCAGTTAACGCGTGCCTTGAAACAGGATGAAGCGTTTGATCCATTGAAGATATTGCGTTTCTGTACGAATGCTGTAATGTTTGACCCTGGCTCTGTCGCGGACTTGGTCGCGCAGTTTGGGTGAGGTGGATACAGCAGGTGTGTTTTCAGTGCCTCTAACGCGACTCATTTATATAATTTTCATAAATAAACAAAAGATTAATGCGAAGCATGTTCAGAAATATACACCTATTTATGGATAAATATACACCGGTTTCGGTGTATATTTCACGTTATGCATTTTGAGGCAACTGCATGAATGTCATTTATTCGCTGGATGAAAAACATATAGTTCAGCTCTGCGAACTATATCAACAAGAGTGGTGGTCCAAAGACCGCACAATTTCTGAGGCAAGGAAATGTGTTTCGGGTTCTCAGGTTTGCATTGGCCTAGTTGATGGTCAAAATAATTTAGTTGGCTTTGCTCGTGTTCTTACTGATTACATTTTTAAAGCTCTCATATTCGACGTCATCGTTCGAAAAAGTGAAAGAGGTTCTGGGCTTGGTGAAAAATTGATTTCTCTTGTTAAAATGCATAGTGAGCTTCAAGGAGTGAAGCACTTTGAACTTTATTGTTTGCCTGAAATGTTCAATTATTATTCTCATCATGGTTTTTCCTCTGACGTAGGAGAGGTCCGGTTAATGAGGAAAATAAATGCATAACCCGTCGTTCAAGCGGGACGCCGCAGAAGCGCGGCGCCCCTTAACTTCACGTTGACGCTGTAGAAAAACCCCTTTTCAGCACTTTTCAAACACGGCCTCCCCACCTGAAACGCTTCCGTTTCAAATTCAATTTTCCGCCGTGCTGTTTATTTTTTGCTGCGTGAGCCAATGAGGCCGCTGGTGATGTTGATCCGTGGGCGTAATCGCCGTGTCA
>Ga0224495_10000695_pt1 | contig 25761 bp, 28 predicted proteins | sample SF_Jul11_sed_USG_FD_168128 | JGI IMG/M metagenome (GOLD analysis project Ga0224495, IMG submission 168128) | Sediment microbial communities from San Francisco Bay, California, United States - SF_Jul11_sed_USGS_4_1 | ecosystem: Environmental > Aquatic > Marine > Sediment | place: USA: California...
AATTTTCGCCGAAGGTAGCCTGATTTTATCCAAAAAGTGACATTTCTCCTAATGATGTATTTTGAGATTGTAATTTCCGCCATTCACCGAGAATGGCTGTCTTTGGACAAAAGCGGCTACCTTGTGGCCGCCGCTTCTTTTGACATATATTTAAAATATAAAAAAATTAATATTTTTTTAAAGTTCTAAGCTGGCTAAAAAATCCGTGGCCGTTTATAATATTTTGATACCAGTCTTGATACCTTAGATCAACCGGGGCATTCTGTGGGCTAGCCGGTAGATCATAATACTCATCAAAACGATCCAGCAAATGACCGAATTCATGCACAGCCATCATACTTATGATCGGTATAAGAAGATTTTCATAGACATTTCCACGAGCTTTGTTAAAATACTCATTGGTTGAAATAAATGGCATCAAGGTTAATACAATGGCTCCCTGAAAAGAATTTTTTATATTATTTTCAGTAATCCCTGAAGTTATTCCGCCACGATTGATTACATATAACGGCATTTGATCATCTGCGCCGGCAATTATACTGTTTGTAATAAAAAGATCGGCATCTTCAGTTTCGTTTAAAATGGCGGACCAATAACTATACTGCTGCGTTAATTCATATTCATTGTCTCGTAATAAGCCTTTACCATGATTAACTGCAACACGACCAATCGCATTGTATTTTTCAAGAAATTGATTGTAAAAGTATAAAGTCAGTTGTGATGAATCTTTTATATTTACTGATTTATCATTTACATATTTTTTAACTATTTCAAGAGGTTTATCTTTAATAGCATTTTCAATTGAGTTTTTAAGCCTGATTTTGTCTTCGTCATTTTTTAATAAAAGAGTATGTTTACCGATCATGTATTGAAACTGGGGTTTATTAAATACTTTTCTATATTTTTTAAAAAAGGGCAAAATTTCTTCTTTACCCATATCTTTGATTTTGATCCTGTAGCCAAGATAATAATTTACATCGCTTTCAATTTGCTTAAGCAAGTTGGCATATTTTTCATCACTGAGATCTTCAAGACGAGGATCTACAATTCGTTTTACGCGAATTTCATATTCTCGGCCTCCTGGTATACTTTTTAATTCTGGAATAGAATTGTAGTAATTATCCCAGGCTTTTTTATTAACCTCTGTTGCAAATGAACTGTCTATTACTGGTATTTTTCTATTGCAAAATAAGCCAAAAAATATAGAAAACCCACACACAAGAACTATTTTATATTTTTTCATTAATAACTATCAGAATAATTTTTTTCATCTGGTCAACCAGTAATTTCAATATATATTGGTAAATTTTACAATGTCTATCAGTATTTAATAATATAAGGATATGCACTTTATGAAAAAATATATTTTACTTAAATCCGTAAACGCTGTACTACCTGATGAAGAAAAACCAGTAAAAACCAATATTTTAATAAATAAATCAAATGGACTCATTGAAGATATATCAATTAATGTAACCGGAAAAATATCTGCAAACGATTTAGAAATATTTGAAGGCCATCATGATTTGCTGGTTATGCCTGGATTTATTGATCCACACGTTCATTTTCGAATTCCAGGAAAACCTGAAGCAGAAGATTGGTTTACCGGCTCTCTTGCGGCTCTTTCTGGCGGTATAACCACAGTTCTTGATATGCCTAACAATTCACCAGCTATCACAAGTGAAGCGCCATTAAACATGAAGTTAGATCATATTTGTCAAAATAGTTTAATTAACTATGGAATATTTGGCGGATTAACGACTTCAAACCTTGATTTTTTATTAAAGAATCCTGACATCAAGGCTATTAAAGTATATATGGCATCGACCACTGGTGATTTGTTGATGAATAATATAGAAAAGCTGAATTTTACAGACAAGAGTAAAATTTTCTGCTTTCATGCAGAAGACGATTTAATAATTAAAAACAATGAGGCGGCAACAGGAAAAATTACTGATCCATGGCAACATTCCAAAATTCGTTCAGAAGAAGCTGCGTTAAAGGCCACACGCGAAGTCATAGAGATGTATAAAAAAACCGGCGGAAATTTTCATATCGCTCACGTAAGTACATATGCTGAAATCAAGGAACTGGAACATTCAGGCGTTAGTTTTGAATGTGCTCCTCATCATATGTTTTGCAATACGGAGAATTACAAGCAAGGCGGTTTTTTATGGAAATGCAATCCTCCTTTAAGAGAACAAAAAACACAAAAATTAATAATGGAGTCTTTATATAATAAAAAAATTAAAATGATCGCTACAGACCATGCCCCTCACCTTCTTTCGGATAAACAATTTATAGAAAATGATCCAATAAAATCACCAGCTAGCGGTATACCCAGTCTAGAAGTCGGTTCACACCTGATCCTTAATGAAATGGCAAACGGTAAAATTAGCGCTCGTTATGCATCACAAATATTGTCCACAAATGCAGCTATGCGATTTAACATTAAAAATAGAGGAGAAATTAAAAAAGGATACTTTGCCGACCTTGCCATAGTAAATCAAAATCAAACATGGGCTTTTCAACCTCAAGACGTTTTAAGCAAGTGCGGTTGGACACCTTTCGTAAACTTTTCTTTTTCAGCAAAAGTAGTTGCCGCCTTTGTCAATGGTCATATGTTTACCGTTAAAGAACTAAAAGAAAATGCTTCTAATTTAAAAAATAAATCTCACCAAATTTATAAAGTATAAACCATGAATATTCCATCTTTAAGCCCTGAACCCATCTCTCACCATAGAAAACAAAGGTTGTATAAAAATAAAAGAATCATCTATAGCTTAATGGCAGCCGCTTTAATTTTTACAATGATTTGGCTGATTACAAAACGTTTTGCACAAGATCCGCTAGATAAAATTGACAGCTATTTATTGGAAAAAAAACTTAACAAAGCAGCAGACTTAAATTACAAACTCCTTAAATTACATCCCGAACACAGATTAGCGTTATTGATGAATGGTTCAGTGATCAACTTTGGCATTAGAGAAATGAACATAACGGATACACATCTTCCTTTCTATGAATATGACAATTTTCTTGAAAAGGAAGATAAAACCGGCGTATTTACACGTCAGAGTTTTTTAAAAAAATTTACTCTTTTTCCTGATTCCACTTATTTCCTTGATGAATTTTGTCATTTTAACGAAAAATATCCTGAATCAATTAGAAATCCTGAATCTAGTGTGATTATTTTGCATAGTTTTCATTCTAAAACAATCTGGAATAAAACTTCTGATGAGTGTATGCATAAGCTATTTAATGGAGAAAATAATTTAAAGGGTTTATTTGCTGTTGTTTCCGCTAATAATTTATCCATGCGTGAAAAACCTGAAAAAAAATCAAAAGTTCTAAATAAGCTAAAACGAGATGAAAAGATTTTAATAAAAATTCAGGGTTTCGAAGAAACGATCGGTAATAAAAAAGCTAACTGGTATTTTATTTTAAATGAAAATCAAATTTACGGCTGGGTTTTTGGCGCTTATCTTGAAAAACTGCAGTAGAAATATAGTTGACATAGCAAATATTATTTTCTTAAATTTTATAAAATGATTAAAATTCGAAATAACTGGACAATTGATGAAATAAACAATATTTATTCTCAACCATTACTTGATCTTGTATTTCATTCCGCAACTGTTCATCGGAAATTTCATGACCCAAGAGAAATTCAAATTTCATCGCTTTTATCAATTAAAACAGGCGGTTGCACCGAAGACTGTAAATATTGTTCACAATCCAGTTTCTACGAAACTGCTACAACAGCAGAGCCCATGATGAAGATAGATGAAATCTTGAAAAAAGCAAAACAAGCCAAAGAAAATGGATCCAGCAGGTTTTGCCTGAGTACAGCCTGGAGACAAATCCCCAATGTTGAGATGGAAAATATTCTCGAAATCATACGAAATGTAAATCAACTTGACCTTGAAGTTTGTGCAACCATGGGAATGCTTTCACAAACACAGGCAAAACAACTTAAAGATGCAGGTTTACATACATATAATCATAACCTGGATACTGGCGAAAATTACTATGACAAGATAATATCTACGAGATCCTACCAGGATCGTCTCGATACCTTAAATGTTGTACAGGAAGCAGGCCTCAACATTTGTTCCGGAGGAATTCTTGGTATGGGAGAATCCAAAGAAGATCGTTTTAATATGCTTAAAAACCTTTCGAGTTTAAAAAAACATCCTGAATCTGTGCCGATCAATGTTCTTGTACCTATTGAAGGCACAGAGATGAAAAAAGATCCAGATTTTTCATTCTGGGACCTTCTTCGGACAGTGGCAACGGCAAGAATCATTATGCCGCAAAGTAATGTTCGTTTAAGCGCGGGAAGAGCATCATTAAATGATATGGAGCAGTCGTTTTGTTTTTTTGCCGGCGCAAATTCAATTTTTTCAGGCGAAAAACTTTTAACAACGAACAATGCCCTGCCTGATCAAGATGAAAAACTTTTTCAAATTTTAGGGTTGTATAAAAAGTAATTACATAACAGACGTGTTACATGAAAATGTAAAATGTATTGAATCTTTTTATCTTTCTCACGGAACAGGTACTTTTTATCTGGAATGAATGATTTATTTTTTATGAATTAAGAATCAACAATAACTTATGATGTTTTATTAAAAATAATTCGATAATTACATATGAAGTTTTTTCTAAAAATATTACTAATATCCAACATTGCATTTTTAAGCCAGATCAACGGCGGAGAATTTAATGTAATGGAAAAAATCAACACAGACCAAAATGAATTTGCACCCTCAGTGGATAGCAACGGAAAATTCATGCTATTTAATGCAAAACGCGGTAATGACAAATTCATGGATATTTACATAAGTTACTTTAAAAATGGAATCTGGACAACGCCTGTAAAATTTGAAATTTTAAATTCACCTTATAATGATGAAACACCCTATATCAGCAGAGACGGAAACATCATTGTCTTTTCATCAGATAGAGATGGAAGCCGCGAATTAAAAATAGACGGTAAAAAAACGCTTGTTTCATATGATATTTATTGGTCAAAAAAAATTTTGGGTCATTGGACTGCCCCTGAAAGTATCCCGGGAACAATAAATACAGGCAATCATGAAAAAGCCCCCGCATTAAGCGCCGATAACTCTATATTGTATTTTTCAAGATGGAATGCCGGACAAATAAAAAATTCAACGATTATGTATGCGAAATTTGATAAATCTTTTTTTTCTGATGCGCAGCCCATGCCGTCTGAAATTAATTCAGGAAATATGGAGCTTGCATTGGTTCCGGATCAAGACGGAAGCGGCTTTTATTTTTCATCAGCGAGATCCGGCGGTTTTGGCGGATGGGACATTTACTATGTTTCAGAACACAATGGTCTTCTGGGATTGCCTGTTAATATCGGAGATAAAATAAATTCAAAATACAATGAAGCATTTTTCTCTGTTTTAAACGGGCGAATTTATTTTTGTTCGGATATCCATAGCGAAGGTAAAGATTACGATATTCTACAATCGTTTTTACCAGGAGATAAAAAATTATATTTTAAAATAACAGATCCGCTTTTTAATCCTCTTATCGCCGATGCTGAACTTAATAAAATATTTTCAGCCAAAATACCGGCAATTGTAAATAAAAAATCAGATCGATACGGTTCTTTTTCAGAAGAAATTCCCGATGATCTTCAATCCATGGATTTATTTATTGAAAAAAAGGGATACCTGCCCTATTACCGTAAAATTGATAAATCTGATTTTTTAAATCCAGAAATAGAAGTGGTTTTAACGCCTATAAAAAATAACAGTTCATTTTCAATTGAAGCTATTTATTTTGACTATGAAAAGGCTGACATAAAAAATGAATCTTTTGCATACCTTGACCGTCTTGCCAATTATTTAAATAAAAATCCAGAGATCAATTTACAAATCATCGGCCACACGGATTTACACGGCAGCGACGAATACAACAATCAATTGAGCAATAAAAGAGCGATGTCCGTTAAAAACTTTTTGGTTAAAAAAGGTGTATTAGAAAAGCGTCTTGAAACAACAGGAATGGGTAAATCTAATCCGGTTATTAACGAAATGAATGATCATGCAGACCAATTAAACCGTCGTACAGAATTTAAAATTATACAAAACCAGGATAATTAAGGGGCTATGCCCCTTGCCCGCAAAGACTGCTTCGACTTCGCTTGCAGTCTTTTTGGGCTACCCCAAAAGAATATACGTTTACCAAATTTATTTCTTAACAAGACTCTTTAAAGACAGTTCTCTGAGTTGTTTATCATCCACATCTGAGGGAGCATCGCTCATGAGACATTGACCGCGTTGTGTCTTTGGAAACGCAATAACATCGCGTATCGATTCGCGGTTTAAGGCCAGCATTAACAGGCGGTCTACTCCAAAGGCAAGTCCGCCATGCGGAGGCGCACCAAATTGAAGCGCTTTAAGTAAAAAACCAAAACGTGTCTGCGCTTCTTCCTGCGTGATGTTCAATATATTAAAAATTGCGCTTTGCAATTCACTGTCATGGATACGAATACTACCCCCGCCGACTTCTACTCCATTGATGACAAAGTCATAGGCATCAGACTTAATCCCCTGAAGTGTTGTTAAAATTTCAGAAGTAAAACCTTCGTTGATTTTAGCCGCAGCTTCAATGAGTTTTTCAATTTGATTTTTTACCGGCGATGTAAAAGGATGATGCATACTTTTTAATCTTTTTTCCTGCTCATCATATTCAAACATGGGGAAATCAACAACCCAGAGTGATTTATATTCCTCATCTTTATACATATTAAATTTTTGCGCCATTTTTAAACGTAAATTGCCAAGTGTTGCAAAAACAATGCTTTCAGAATCTGCTGCAAAAAAGATAATATCACCGGGCTTGGAACTGCAACGTTTGATCAATTCCTTCTGAGCTGGTTCTGGTAAAAACTTGGTAACGACAGAATCCAGACCGGTTTCAGTATGTTTTATCCAGGCAAGTCCCTTGGCCTTAAAATCCTGAGAAACCCAGTGGGTTAAATCATCAATATCTTTTCTTGACAATTGAGCCCCGCCGGGAACACATAGAGCTTTTAATCGACCGCCTGATTCTACGACTTTTTTAAATACTTGAAATTCGGTCATTTTAGCCCAATCGCCCAACTCAACCAGCTTCATTTCAAAACGAATATCGGGTTTATCTGAACCGTAATTTTCCATCGCATCATAATAGTCCATCACTGGAATTTTATCGCCAATATTGATTTCGAAAGTATGTTTAAAAGCCACTCTCATCATTTCTTCCATGGCATTCATGATCATTTCACGATCAATAAAACTCATTTCAATGTCAATCTGGGTAAATTCAGGTTGACGATCTTTTCTTAAATCTTCGTCGCGAAAACATCGGGCAACTTGATAGTATCGTTCAGTCTGTGAAACCATGAGAATTTGTTTAAAAATTTGCGGCGATTGAGGAAGAGCATAAAATTCTCCGGGGATAATTCTTGATGGAACCAGAAAATCACGAGCGCCTTCAGGCGTAGACTTGTTTAAAATTGGAGTTTCAATTTCCCAAAATCCCAGTTTATCTAAATAATTTCGTATTTGATGGATAAATTCATGCCGCTTTTTTAAAGCTGTCTGCATGGGAGCTCGACGTAAATCGAGATAACGGTATTTCAAGCGATTATCTTCAGACGCTTCTGATTCATGTTCTGAAATGGGAATTGGCAATGGTTTAGACTTACTGAACACTTCAAGATACGATGCCAGGATTTCAACTTCACCGGTTGCAATTTTTTTATTAATGGCCTCGGGCGCACGCATTCTTAACTTACCAAAAACCATGATCACATCTTCAGCGCGTAATGCGTCTGCCTGCTTTAAAAGATCGCCTCCCACTGCGCGGTCAAAAACAACCTGAACTATACCTGATCGATCACGTAAATCGACGAAGATAACACCGCCCTGATCACGATAACTGTGAACCCATCCGGTGACGGTAATGTCATTTGAAATATTATCTTTGCTTAGTAATCCACAGGAAATTCTATCTTTTAAAACAGGCTTCATATCGGGAACTTTTTGTTTAAAAGACCTACCGTCAATCTAAAACACGAGCATTCACCAACACAAAAACAGGAGAATTCTAGGGCTAAATCTTTAATTGTAAAACAATTATTTGTCAGGGGTAAGCAGAAAAGGCAGAGCCTTTGGAGCGGGGTCTGTCTAAAAGTCTCACCGCAAAGGCGCGAAGGGCGCAAAATAAAAAAATAAAGGGATTTTTCTTATCATTTTCTTTAATTCCTATGCGTTCTTTGCGTCTTCGCGGCCAAATTTTGACTTATTAGACAACCCCAAAATTGTTATTTGCCTGGATAAATTTCTAAAAGTTTTCGATTAACAGCATCTGGAACCTGATCAATTACCTTGCCTCCAAGAGAAGCAACTTCTTTAATAATAGTCGATGAAATAAAGGAATTCTCGCTGCTGCTCATAAAAAACAGCGTTTCAAACTCTGGATACATCTTGCGATTCATTAAAAAAATAGCATGTTCGTAATCAAAATCAGAAACTGCTCTAAGACCTCGTATCACGACATAGGTATTTTTTTTTTGACAAAAATCAACCAAAAGCCCTGAAAAACTTTCGACCTCGACGCGATTGCCATATTTTTGTAAAACCTCATGAATTAACTCAATTTTTTGTTCCAGGTTTAAAAGACTTTTTTTACTGGAATTGTTTAACACAGCAATCACTACGCTGTCTAGAACTTTTAATGCCCTTTCTACAATATCAAGATGACCATTTGTAAATGGATCAAAACTTCCCGGATAAATAGCTCTCATTAAAACTCAAGACTTACTTGTTTGGAGTTTGATTTTGCGGTTCTTGAGTTTTTGTATTCTCAACAGGAGTTTCTGCTTTTGGCGTAGCACTGCCGCCTTTTACCTCGCCTAGATTACGCTTAATGTTGATCTCATCTTCATGAACCAAATTTAACGTATCGGAAGCATCTATTTTATAATTATCTGGAATTCGTGGGTCAAAAACCGGCAACAATTTACTTTCACGCGCAAAACGGTTACCTTTAAAATCTTTTTGAACGCTATACACTTCATTTCGATTTATAAGCTGGTATACATTAAATGCATTTTTCTTTCCAGCTCTACAAAGATCAATCACACTTTGATAATTATTTAATCGATATTTATAAATTGCCGGATCAACCTTTTGCCCTTCTTCATAATTTTTCTCTTCAAAGCTTACCGCTTCATCTCGAATTCTTTTTGCATCGCCAAGGTGGCTAAAACCCAAGGCAATATTTCTGGCAATGGTTCTTTTATCATACACGAAATGAAACTTTTTTGGATCATAAGCGACCTTTTCTTTAGGAGCTTCTCTGTCTGTTTGAAAACGTCGAACTAAATCTGAATCTTTATTAAATTCTATATCAATTTCAACTGCACTTTTTACAAGTTCCTGTAATATTTTAGTGGTTCTTTCAATATAGTCCATACTGATTTTTTCATATAGTTTATCGAGTTTTATTTGAGCGTCTAACAACTCTTTATATGAATTAACATAATTTCCTTCATAAAAATACCCTAACCCGATCATGTATTGATCTTTTATTGCGTTATAATCATTTTTTTGTTCTGTTGAACCAAAATTTTTCATGGGGATTTCCAAGGAATAAATGAACTGGCGATTTTCCACTACTTTTTCTCTTGCTTTTTCAGCAATCGAGATTGAATATACATTGCTGATATTAACAAACGTCAACGCTGCCATACCTAAAGCTGATAAAAATATTTTTTTTAGTTGAATAAATTTCATATATACCTCTGTTTGTCTTATATTAAAGACTACATTCCATTAAAATTATCGACCGTCAATACATTAAATCTTAACTTCTTTTCCATGATTTTGTCTTTACAGGGCTAATCGTAAAATTTATTTACTTTTATGAAACCTGATCATCTTGGATATTTTGGAGAGTATGGCGGTCGTTTTGTATCCGAATTGCTCATGCCGGCATTAATAGAACTGGAACAGTCATATAATACATTTAAAAAAGACAAAGAAGTTATAAAAGAATTTAATCGTTCGCTTGAAGAATTCGCCGGAAGGCCTACTGGACTATTTTACGCAAAAAACATCTCAGAGAACTGGAATGCAAAGGTTTACTTAAAAAGAGAAGATTTACTGCATACGGGCGCTCACAAGATCAACAACACTCTGGGGCAAACCCTTTTAGCAAAATGGATGGGAAAAAAACGTATCATTGCTGAAACCGGCGCAGGACAACACGGGGTTGCTACAGCTACTGCCTGTGCACGACTTAAAATCCCCTGCACCATCTATATGGGAGAAGAAGATTTACGAAGACAATCGTTAAACGGATTTCGAATGAAACTTCTTGGAGCTGAAGTGATCGGAGTCGGTGGAAAAAAAGGTACTCTTCGCGACGCTGTCAGTGAAGCTCTTCGCGATTGGGCAAAAAGCGTCGGTGATACCCATTATGTTCTTGGATCAGTAGTAGGCCCACATCCCTTTCCAATGATAGTAGGCGAATTTCAGGCTGTAATTGGCAAAGAAGCTTACCAGCAAATTTTAAAAGCTGAGGCAAAAATGCCTGATGCTGTGATAGCTTGTGTCGGCGGCGGTTCAAATGCCATTGGAATTTTCAATGGTTTTTTAAATGAAAACAAGGTTCAGCTCATTGGCGTTGAAGCTGCCGGCCATGGATTAACAACAAATTTACACAGCGCAAAATTAAATCGTGGTAAGCCAGGTATTTTTCAAGGTTCTTTAAGCTATGTGCTACAGGATAGTTCCGGTCTTGTAAGCGATGTACATTCCGTATCTGCAGGCCTCGATTATCCGGGAGTCGGACCAGAACATGCTTACTTAAAAGATTCTAAACGGGCAACTTATGTATCCATAACTGACGGCGAAGCACTTGATGCCTTTCAGGAATTATCAGAATCTGAAGGTATTATACCTGCACTGGAAAGTTCACATGCAGTTGCTTATGCTAAAAAGTGGATTAAACAATATCATAAAGGAAAAAAAGGCAAACCTATTGTGATAATAAATCTCTCAGGTCGCGGCGACAAAGATGTAGCTGAAGTTCAAAGATTACTTGAAGGCCATGATAAATAAATAACTTTCATGTCTTTTTTTATTTATAACCTGAAAGGTAAAAATCCTTATTATAATATTGCCTTTGAAGAATATCTATTTACCGAACATGATAAATTTGATCAAGATATTTATCTTGTTTTTTATGAAAATTCCGAGGCAGTCATTCTTGGAAAAAACCTGGTAAAAGATCAAGAAACCTATACTCATAAAAAACTGCCTCCTGTTATTCGACGCTGCAGTGGCGGGGGCAGTGTGGTGCATTTTAAAGGAAACTTGAATTTTGGTCTAATTTTAAATACTAAAGAATACTCACAGTTTTCAATGATTACAACGTCGTATGAAAAAATACTAAATTGTGTTTCTAAAAGTCTTAACAGCAAATTCATAATTAAACATGACGGTATATCTGATTTGTGTATTGAAGAAAAGTACGGCAGTCGAAAAATTTCAGGGAATTCACAGGCTCGTAAAAAAAATTGGCTACTTCATCATGGTACCATACTCTACGATGTAAAAAATATCAACAAAATTTCAAAATTCCTGCGCCACCCGCCGAAGGAGCCGGACTATCGCAAGGGACGGCCTCATAAAGACTTTCTCATTACCTACCTTCCTTATACAACTCGATCTGTACTTGCACAGAAACTCACCAAGGGCTTTGCCGTCGAATTTGACAAAACGCCGTGCATGAGAAACGTCACATCAGATCTTGAAATATCATCGCGTCAATATCTTAACAAGATTCTCTCACAAAAATTTCGTTGTTAGAGGATACTTTTAAAGCAAATTTCTTTACAACGTATATTCGTCAATGATGACATCCTAAATGTTAAAAGTTGGATTATTTGGACTGGGTACGGTTGGCCAGGGTTTGCTTGAAATATCACGAAATTCAAAATTACCTTTTGAAATTGTAGCTATTGTCGACCGCAGTTATAAAAAAAAATCTAAAATTACTGGCAACATCGCTGCTTCTGACAACCCATCACTAATTCTTGATGATAATGATATTGATCTAGTGGTTGAACTTATGGGTGGCATAGATCTACCTCTTTTTATTATCCGCGAGGCTCTGGACAAAAAGAAAAACGTCATTACAGCTAATAAATTTCTTCTTGCTGAACATGGTTTTGCCCTTTTTACAAAAGCTCAAGATAATGGCGTTAAAATTGGTTTTGAAGCTGCTGTTGCAGGTGCGATTCCTGTTATTCGAAATCTTGAAAATATTTTCTGGTATGAAGACATTTCCCTGCTTGAGGGAATTTTAAACGGAACAACAAATTACATTCTGACTAAAATGCGAACAGAAAAAAAAGAATATGAATATGCTCTCAAAGATGCTCAAAAACTGGGTTTTGCTGAAGCCGACCCAACCCTTGATGTTAGTGGTATGGACGCCGCACACAAACTTGCCCTTCTAGCTTCTCATATAACGAAATCCTGGATTGAATATAAAAGCATTTATGTACGTGGTATTGAAAATATCCGTTTAAACGACATACTTTGGACAGAAAAAGCAGGTTACCGAATTCGCTTAATTTCAAGATGCCAACGAATTGACGGAAAAGTCTACCTTTCTGTAGAACCATCGATCATTTTACCTGGTCATTATCTCTGGGATGTCGAAAATGAAAATAACGCAATTGTTTTTCAAGGTATGTATTCTGGTATCCACATGTTTGTAGGTAAAGGAGCTGGTTCTCTCCCTACGGCATATTCTGTTTTATCAGACATCATGCACATAACACAGGGCAATCATAACCCATACCTTATGCATAATTTCGTCTGGCGATACAACCACCCGGGATCTGTAGAAGATAAAGAATCTGCTTTTTATATGCGCCTTTTAGTGATGGATGAACCTGGCGTACTTGCCGATATTGCCAAGGTTTTAAGCGAACATTCTATTTCTATTGCTTCAGTACATCAAGATGCACCCATTCAAATCTCAGACCATCCGGTGGATCTCATTTTAATTACCCATAAATGTTTGAGAAAATCTCTTCAAACAAGCATCACTGCTCTTGAAAAATTGAATTCAGTTAAATCTGTGCCGGTTTTTTTGCCGATTGACGAAAATTAATAAATAACATTATTAAATCGCAGGAATTATTTTATCTGATTTGGCGCTCGATAAATTCAGATGAAAGGTTTAGCAGACTATTCTCGAGATTTGTCTGATATTTTATGACTTCATTTTCCTGTAGTTCTGCTGGCGCTTGCACAGGTTGACCAATACTTACATAAACCTTTGAAAATGGTTTTGGTACCATAAATTTATCCCACGATTTAAATACCCAGGCCTTATCAAAAGCGCATGATATGGGAACAATGGGAACTTTACCCAGCGATGATATGTAAATTGTGCCTGATTGAAACTTGTATTTTGGACCCCGAGGACCATCAGGTGTTGTTACAAGAGCATAACCTTCTTTAATGGATTTTAACATGCCTTTTATGGCATAAAATCCGCCTTTTGAAGTTGATCCACGTACAGATCTTACCTTCACTTGCTGAACCATTCCGGAAATAATATCGCCGTCTTTTGATTGACTGATTAAAACGCTTAAAAAGAAACCTTTTTTATGACAATATCGATAAACAAAATACGATAAAAAAAATATTCGATTATGCCAGAATGAGAATATCACACTTTTTTTTTGCCGTACAATATCTTGAAAAATATCATTACCCTGAATAATCTTGATTCGGCAAGTCATTCCAATTCCTTCCAGAACAATGCGCAATAACAAGGGTAATAGTTTGTTTTTCAAGTTATCAACCTGTTTAAAAATCAAGGGATCGTCACCGACACAAAATCTGACCAAGGGTATTTAATCCTGTTATCTCCTGTTCGTATGGCAAGTGTATCTCCAGGATAAATATAAAAATTTGATATGTAACAATTTGCGCCTCCGACAGGTGAACCTCCAATTTGAATGAGTAAAGTACCAGACGCAGTTAAATTGCAAAAACCATCGTAAATTGATCCATCTTCTGCGGCTTTTGATTCTGCTTCCTCTTTACTATAGCTATAAAATAATCCAATACCTTTCGTTGGCGGCGTTCCCATAACTACTGTCAGCATATAATAGTTAGCCGGTGAATTGATATACTGAATAGTTGCACTTGAAGGTGGCGCAACATAGGGCAATACCTCAGCACTTACTGGTTCTGAATTTGTCGTGCATCCGGAACCTGCTGGATAATTTGAACAATCTCGAATGCTTACAACAGAAACCCAGTTAGAAACCGGTACTTGAGCTATACCGGGAATATGACAATCAAATCCAGCCTGCTTTACCCCACCTAATTGAACTTTCGTGGGTTTGTTTAAAGTGTAGTTTACTGTAAATAAACATTTACCAGATGAAGGATTTGCAATAGAAAGACTTTTCGTAGTCCCTGTTGATATTTCATAACCGGTAAAATCAGTTTCATGGTTGTATGCATAAAAATTCAACTCGGTATAATTTAACGGTGTATTATTAAAGGCAATCATCCCGACAGGACTGTTTAAAATTTCAAATCGATAAGTCACGTTGCTTGTACATCCCAAAAGATTAAAGCATAGAAAAAACATTGGAATAAATTTTAAATTAAAACTCATTACTTATTAAATATTTTATAAGATATAATATAAGCGACGTTTAACATAAAATGATAAACGTCGTAATTTTATTACAAAGCTTTTTTAACCATGGCGTCGAAAGCCTCAAATGGACGGTAACCGACAATTATATCACCGTTTACGACAAAAGTTGGTGTACCTTGTACTCCTAACTGTTGCCCCATTTCCGAATCACTTCTTGCTTTATTCGTATATTTATTCGATGCTACACATTTATTAAATTGGTCAACATTGATCTTGATTTTTTGTGCATATCGTTTATAATTAAATTCATTTGCATTGTCGCCAAAAATCTCATCATGCATTTCCCAAAATTTGTTTTGTTCACCGGCACATTCGACAGCATTTGCTGCTGCTAAATCTACTTCATTTCGAATAAAGTGTCTGTAAACGAGACGTACTTTATCAGGATATTTATGCAAAACCTGATTTAACACAGGACTTGATTTTCGACAAAATCCACATGTAAAACTGTTAAAAATAACAATATTAACTTTCGGGTTTATAGTTGCTCCTGTATATTGAGCCCCCTCAAGTAGCGGTGCCATGTCTACATGTGCAACTCTAGGTTGCGGATCACGTTGCTTATTACCGTTAAACAAGTATGAATAACCTAAAAATACGCCTAAGAGCAATACACCTACGGTATTAAAAATGGTTAGCCATTTAAAAATATCTACTTTGGGTTTCGATGATACACCTGATTCATTACTTTTATTTTTTGCACTCATTGGGTATAATATTTACAATTGATTCTCGCGAAAAGCAAAAAATAAGCTCGTTATCGGACTTAAATTGGGAGCGGCTACATTTTGGTTAAAGAATAATGTTCTATATAGAGTCCAAGAATTTGATATTGGCTTTATGAAACCCGTAAAAGAAGATTCAAAGCTCCCCAAAGACATAATGGACAGGATTAACAAGGGGATAGAAAAGGAATTCGAAGAAGAGATTAAGATTCTTGAGTCCTCCGTGGCTGAAATAACTTTAGCAGATATGGAGAAACAGGTTTTAATCATCAGAGACAAGATCGGCAAAATATTTATGCAGAAAGTTGTTGAGGCCAGAAAACAGATCGGTAAAAAAAACCCTAATATTGTTGAAAAGCAATTCCAATTTAAGTAAATCCGGAATGAGAATAAAGACCGTTTTTACAACATTAGGAAAAATCAAAATCAATCGAAACAGGCTCTATGATTTGCAGAAAAAAGAATACGTCTATCCCTTAGATGAAGAGTTAGATATTGGCCGAAGTCAAACCAGTAAATCTCTGGCCAGAAAAATTTCTCTGGTAAATATTTTTGTACCATTTGATCACTGAATAAAATTTATAAAAGATTTAATGGGTTTTGACATTCCCAAGAAAATATTACAAAGCGTTTCCTATCGCATTGGAGCCACTCTTACCGAGTATCATCAGCAAGAGCTTACATCGGCTGAAAATATAAAATTATTACTAAGTAAACCTGAAAGGGTTGATGTAGAATATTTTCCATGTGGCTTCTTCCCCTGCAGGTCTCGTGCCTGCTGGGAAGTGGCGCAATTGAATCTACCGTTAAATATATTCTTACGACAAGGTTTAAACAAACAGGTTGTCATTGGCGATCGGATAATGCCGAATCCCTGATATAGCTACGATGTAAATACTTTGAGGGTCGCTGGGCTGAATTCTGGGATAATATGAATTACAGGGCTTTTCTAAAAGCGGAAAATATCTATGACTTAGTTGCGTAATTAACCAAAATGTAGCCGCTCCCGTCTATTTTACTTTTTTGAAATAAATTGTTTATGTATTTCTAATGTCAAAATTTCAATACGTTCACTTAATTCTTTTGTTATTTCAGTTAGTTTTGTATTTTGTTGCATAAGCTCTAACAATTGTTCATTTTGTCGAATTGCAAATAAACCCTTTTCCTCGCTACTTAGAGCTAAAGCTTCGCGATGTTTAGCATCAGCTTCTGCTTGAACTTTATCTCGATCCGCTTGTCGAGTTTGAGCCAGTAAAATAAGAGGAGCCGCATAAGCAGCCTGTAGACTAAATGCTAAATTTAATAGAATAAATGGATATTTATCGAATTTTACAAAGCCAACTACGTTTAAAATGATCCATATGGCGACAATTACGGTTTGAGAAACAAGAAAAAAGGGTGTACCAAAAAACTTGGCAAATGCTTCTGCTTTCAGCGAAAACCAATCATCCCCGAAAACTGAAAATCTATGAATATGAGGCAGATGAAATCGAAAATAATGTTCCTTGCTTTCTCTTCGATCGCTCTTGATTGAATCCTGAACATATATCTTTGTTTTATTAATATTCATATTGTATTCCTTAGTCAATCACTCTGTTTTTTATTTTAATATTTTTTAATTTGAAAATAATAATGGATCAATCTATATGTCAATTATAATACATCTTTTTGTAAGACAATCCGGCAATTGACTTAATTTTTTGTTAAAACAACATATATATTTTTTAGAAATTGTTTTTATTTAAATATGGAATTAGTAATTGAAAAAAGTAAGTAAATATTTTATATAATTTTTCTGGTATTCATAACAATATACTATTTAGCAAAATTTAATTTATAGATTTTCAATACGAATATTTGTAGGGCGGTAATTTATCTAAAACATTTGCCTGGTTCCATTTCAAATAATTTTCTTTTGGAACACCTGAATCCACAATAAACGTACTTCCGAATTGATTTTTTAAATTTTCGATCTTGATAAATATTTCATTTGTAAAATAGGTATCATTGTAAATGATCGATTCATTGAACCCATACAACGGATTTTTAACAGAATTATCATTACATGAAACATGTTTTTTAAAAATATACATAACGTTTTTATCATTATTTACTTTGTTGAATATATAATCATTTTCGCCGGAAGATAGACCAAACATGCTAATTTCACAAAATGACTTCTGTTGTGTTTCTGAAAAATAAAAATATCTTACTGATGATTGTTCTAGCAAAAAAACAAGTTTTACAGGCATAGCATCGCAGTTTCTACAAACTCCGACGTTCATATAAATTGAATTATTTAGCGGATAATTCAATTTTACTTCGTAAACTTCCGTGTAAGTATCATCATAAAATATTTTTCCTGATTTTACATTTTTAAACATAATCAATGATTTATCAGCATTTGTTTTTATTTTTGGCACATACATTATAATCTCATAATCATTTAATTTATAAACTGTCTTTTCTTGTTCTTTAAAATCATTAACTTTATTATATTCCTTAAGTTCAGTTATACTAACGCCGGTAAAGTGTTTCCATTCATTTCGCTTTTCGTCTGAAAGCATATTTTCATCTTGAATTTCAACAAAACCGGTAAATATCCATCCGGAATCATTTTTATACTTTACCTTCATCCAGAAGGCTGTTTTATTGCTGATTGTATTGTATATACTGCTGGTTTCAACTACTTTGTCTGAAGATAAATATGGAATAAGAATGATTGGTTTTGATTCTTGAGAAGGTTTTTCTCTCATGAACAAACCATTTTCTGAAATTACTTTATAATATAAATTCATCTCAGGTTTATTATCCGACGGTTTCTTGAAAACCCAGCCTATTTTATCTTGCACCTGAATCTGATAGGCATTTATAATCCCGCCACTATTTGGGTTAATTGAATATTTTATAGATTTTTCTTTTAAAATTTTAACTTTTTGAGCATAGGGCAGATAAGTTATTACAGAGCTACCGGGATCACTCGAAGATAAAAGCGCTACTCCACCTGTGTTGCTTATGTAATTGGCATCTTCAAAACAAGAAATTATATTTAATGATAAAACAAAAAATAGTGATACAAGCTTTATTCTCATTATAACCATCATATTTATAGTTAACTTTTTTGTGAACCTTTTGAGTTTTATAAAACCAATTCCAAACCATTTTTTCTAGTTGCATCAATGGCTTATAAAATTTGACTACACACCTGTCATTGAAAGGTACACCAATGGTTGAAATGACATCATGTCTATAAAAATATAGAACGCCTTTTGTATCGTAGGCAGAACCAACGTGAACAAAATCATGATCAATCCTTAATAATAAATATCCACAACCATACAGTATAAACAATACCAACATAATTGGTTTATAATATTTTCTTTTCTGCTTCATTTTATAGCTATATCAAAATAAAATCACTTAATAGCAAAAATAACTAAAACATCGGTAGTCACATATCTTTCGCCTTTTGAAATAACTTCCTTATTTTCAGACAAATCCATCAATCCATAGTTTTCACTTTTTCTTTCTTGATTTCTTGACAATATCTGATCTGGCAATTTTTCATTTATTTCTACAATTTTAATGGCCTTACCTATGCCGCAGTTTAAAGGACTTGCCAGGTTTTGGGCTTTAATACGTGCATTTTCAACGGCAACATTCATCGACTTTAATTTTAATTCATTATAGTTTTTAACGCCAAATCGAATACTTTCAATTTCATTTACACCTAAAGACAGTATTTTAGTCAAAATGGTACTATATTGATCTAAATTCTCTATTCGCACCATCAGTGAATTTACTGATTTATAACCGATAAATGTCTGGCTTTGGTTTATGTACTGATATTCGGGCGATAAATTGTAATTTGTTGTAAAAATATTTTCTTTTTTTAAGGATGTTTGAATGAGAGCCTGAATAATTGAAGATGATTTTTGCATATTAATTTTCTGTGATGTTTCAGGATTTATATTTACATTTGCAATAGAAAAGCTTACGTCTACATAATCAGGTTTTGCCTTAACTTCACCACGACCATAGACTTCAATAACTTTTCCAGTTTCTCTGCCGCAGGTGATTGTTACGATTGATATTGAAATTAAACATATATATTTTATCATGGAAAAAATTCCTCAAAATTACTGACTTGAGGAGATATCAATTTATAAATACGATTGTAAAGCAGTTAATTCAAAAATAAAATATAAATATTGCCGGCTCGGTTGGTAATCTTCCGTGCGTTACGAACATGGATATCCAATTTGCCCAATCGGCAGTATTTACCCCATCTGACTTTTCTTTTCCGACAAATACCATTAAAACAGAAGCTACGCCAAACACTGAAATGATTTTAATTGTCGATTTGGACTTAAATTTATTAAAAGAACTTAACATGTATGGTAGTGTTAAAAATCTTCGTGATCGCAGAAAAGATTTATTTGAAATAAAATGGCGCGGTAAAAATGAATAATTCTTCTACGTTATCAAAAAAAGATCCAATTGATCAGTTTAGAAGTTCAATTAATGACTAAATCGTAAGCCAATCACACCCAGTATGATCAATGTTGCTGAAGCAATTCGAAAAAAATCGGATGGATCTTTAAATAATAATATACCCACTAGAAAAGTTCCAGCTGCTCCAATTCCTGTCCACACGGCATAAGCTGTACCAATGGGGATTGTTTTTTGCGCCATCCATAAAAATAAACCGCTTAAAGCCATAGAAATTCCCGAAAAAAGCAGACTTGAAATTTTATAAGATGTCGTCTGCGAAAGCTTGAATCCAAGCGGCCAGCCGATTTCAAAAATTCCTGCTAGAAATAAAAAAAACCAATTCATGTGTCACTCCTTAAAACTTTACCGGCCATATTTTGAAAGTTTCAAAATTCGATATGCCCCTCTTAAGACAAAGGAAAAAACAAAAAGTCCCACGACAAGATCTGGCAATTTTGATTTCCAGAAAAATACCATAACGCCGGCAATGATCACTCCAATGTTGGCGATTACGTCATTTGAAGTGAATATCTGACTGGATTGAATGTGAACTTCATTGCTTTTTGATTTGTTTAAAATAATTAAAGAAGCAGAATTTGCCATTAAAGCCAATATGGAAATACCCATCATCATTATAGAATCCGGTACATCATTAGAGTCTGTAAATCTTCTGATGACTTCAATAAAACCGGCAATGGCTAACGTAACTTGAAATATTCCGCTAAGTCTTGCAATTCTTTTCTTTATTTGAATGGTACCAGACATGGCGTATAAAGCAAGAGCATACACCAATGCATCCGCCAGCATATCAACTGAGTCGGCGACAAGTCCCATTGATTTGCCGATAAAACCACTAAATGCCTCAATTAAAAAGAATGAAAAATTAATGACCAGTACTGTCCATAATAACTTTTTATCGGTTTGATCTGACGTGATTACTTTTCCGTCATACTTTACTGATTCGACAAGTTTCGAACCAAGGTTTAAAGACTCCAAAGAGCTTTCAATGGCATATTGTTCGCCATCATGAAAAACAATTAAATCACGATCTACCAAATTAAATTCCAAATTTTTTATTGAGGAAATATCAGAGAGCTTCATTCGTATCAACTGCTCTTCCGATGGACAGTCCATTTCTTTTATATGAAATAATGTTTTGTACATACTCATCAATATTGTCACTATTTTTTTTCTAAAATATATACCCGTTCTAAAATTTTCTCATTTTCGGGCAACGCCGCAAGTCGGGATTGATCTTTTAATTCAACTTTTGTAATTTCATCGATGATAAAATCATGCCCGTATAACTGTGAAACTTCGTCTTTTGTAACAGAAAATGGCGGACCCTTCATTTTATCCTGACTATATTCAAAAGTTACAAGAAATATTTTTCCACCTTTTTCAAGAAGCGATGTGACATGAGAGGCATACGTTTTTCTCATTTCCGGCGGTAGCGCAACCAGAGCGGCTCGATCATATACACCGTTAATTTTTCCGGTATCTGCGGCAGTGACTTTAAAAAAATCTTTGCAAATAAACGAAATAGCTGAATTAAATTTCCAGAGATATCCTCCTTCAATACTTTGCGGTGTTGTCAAAAAACTATTTTCTGCGCAAAATTCTGATGCTGCAACTTCGCTCAGTTCAATACCGACAACCCTGTACTTTTGATCCGCCAGCCATAGCATATCCAGACTTTTTCCGCATAAGGGAACAAGAATACCCGAATCAATCGGAAGGTTGGTTTGAGACCACATGCTTGTTAAATAAGAGTTTATTTCTTTTTGATGAAAACCAATTTGATGTTGATTCCATCGTTCGATCCAGAATTCTGCATTCATACAATAAACTTGAGAAGGTATTGTTACGGTAAAGTAAATTTTAAACTACCCTCTTTTTAGGTACAAGTTTTATAAGTTCTTTTGTTTTTTTATCGGTTTTGTTTTCTTTTTTTGCGCTGTTATTACCATAGGTGTCCCAGGAAATATTGTAATCTTCAGCCTGATTACCAAATACAGACCAGCCTTCCCGTCTGCCTCTTGCAAAAACTTCCAGAAATGGTCCGGGACTGCAACCTTCTATGATCTCATAAAGTTTATCCGGTTTTCGAGAGTGCTCTTGTTTTTGAGTTTTAATTATGTTTACCTGACTGCGGCCTTGTTTTAATGTCCGTAAACTTCCTTTGATTCCAAAAAGAATAATTTCTGTCGTATTTCTAAAGTAAAAACCAACACCGCGTCCGTCAGGTCCGCCGTCTTTTCGAATTTTATGCCAGATGATGTTGGTTTTATATTTAAAACCCCATGCCTGCATAAGAGCAAGCCCTTCGGGTAAAAGGGCATTTGGTACCCAGAGATACAGATGACTTTGTTCTTCGGCAACCAGCGATATGGGCATTTCAGCAAGGTCAGAAAAATCAAGAGTCTCATAACGATTTAAACGCTTATGCTCCGGAGCCATCTTGCCAGTTCGATTTTGAAATCTCCAGGGTGGGTCGGCAAGTATCGTACGAAATTTGCTTCCTTCAAATGTTTTATAAAATTCTTCACCTACTGATAATTTTTTCATATATTTACCTGAACATATTTTTTAGCAATTTTCGTTAAAATTACTTTTTCTTATTCCAAAAACCAATAATGGACAACCTGCCCCGCCTCCGCCTTGAATTCGCGGCAACAGTTTTGACATATGAGTTGTTGAAGACCCAAATGAAGCGCCTCGACCAATTAAATCAAAAACGTCTTGAAGTTCATCACATCGAGTGATGATGACTCCGACACTAATTGCTCTTAATTCAAACAACAAACGAAAGTTATTTAAATCGCGATCAAAAAAAGGATCTTTGTTGTTCCATTCGATTTCCAAACCTATTCTGTTTTTATAACAATCAATTTTATGAGTGGGCGATTGATATATATGCTCATCAACCTTGACTGAGGTAGAAAATTCTTTTTCAACCCACCCTCTGTTATAAAGAAAGGAGTCCATTGACTCAGAAACTTTTGATTTTCTGCCTCCGGCTTCGGTTAACCAGCTTTTACACAGTTTAAAATTTTCAAGTAAATGTATTATATCACTCCACTCTTCGGGAAAATCCACCTGTAAAATAGCACATGCATGTTTCCACTCATGAATTTCATACATTTCATGAAGTTGCGGCGGAATTAAATCTATGCCCATTTATGTCACATTGTAAAACAAATGTTTCATACTGTAAAGAAGAAACATGAATGAAATATGTATTATAAACCTTTAATAATAATTTCTCCACACAGAAGTGATATAAAAGATTAAAAGCTTTTTAAAAACACCGTGTATTCTGCTGCTGATTATGGTATTATTTTAAATTTTTCTTCTAAAATAAAAAAAGTATAAAAATATTTATGTAAATATTTTTATACTTTTTTTATTTTTTTTAAATTTTTGCTACAGTAATTTCAGAATATCACGAAAATTGATAATATACCGGCAGGCTTTAGGTCTGCAAGGTAAGAAGCCACATAGAAGTAGTGGCTTCGCTACCGGGCTGAACACGATTGTTTCAGACAGATATAAATCAACTTTGCTTCTCGAGCAATACGCCTGAGAGGCGTACTGTCGAACAACAACAAACGATGATGGGCTCTGAGGCAATCATTCAGAAAAAAAGGCAGGGAAGCCAATGGTAGTAAAAGTAATTCGAAAGTTTCAAGGAGGAAACAAATGATAATCAATCACAACTTAAGCGCGCTTTTTGCCCAAAGATCATTAAAATTCAGAGGATGGGACACTCAAAAAGACATCGAACAACTTTCCAGTGGAGAGCGTATCAATAAAGGCGGCGATGATGCATCTGGTATGGCTGTTTCAGAAAAAATGCGTACACAGATTCGTGGTTTAAGAAGAGCTGAACAAAATACCGAAGATGGTATGAGCTTTATTCAAACCACAGAAGGTTATCTGACACAGACTTCAAACATCGTCCAGAGAATCAGAGAACTTGCAGTTCAATCTGCTAACGGTATTTATTCTGAAGATGATCGTCAGCTGATCCAGGTCGAAGTTTCAGAACTTATAGACGAAGTAGATAGAATCGCATCACAGGCAGAATACAATAAAATGAAACTTTTAACCGGTTCTTTTGCACGGTTAAATCCAACTGCAAGTATGTGGTTCCATATGGGCGCAAACATGCACCAGAGAGAACAGGTCTTTATTGAAACCATGACTACAGGAGCTTTAAAACTTAGAAATCCGGTATCGCTGACATTTATATCGATTTCTACGCCAGGTAAAGCAAACGCTGTCATTGGAATTGCCGACGAAGCGCTTAGAATTATCGCAAAACAAAGAGCCGACCTTGGCGCATACTACAATAGATTGGAATACACTGCAAAAGGCCTCATGAGCGCCTATGAGAATATTCAATCTGCTGAATCCAGAATACGCGATACTGACATGGCAGATGCTATGATGAAATTTACAACTCATAACATCTTGACACAGGCCGGTACCGCCATGTTGGCGCAAGCCAACCAGTTACCTCAGACTGTAATGCAGCTTCTGAGATAATTTTCTGAGATAATTTTGGGGAGCCGTCACAGCGACTCCCCCGCACATATAAATATCGCCGTACCACTCTGAGCCTCCAGCATTTGTTGGAGGCTTTTTTTTGCACAGATACACATTAACTTAAATTCGCACTTTAATGAAATATCACAAATTGATTTTGGCTGGGGCAAGTCTGCCCCTTACGCAGGTACACGATACCTGCTACCCCTTACGATATTTTATATAATAGTTGTTAATTTTTTAAAAGTTCGATATATTATTAAAACAGGTAAATTCATGATAAAAGATATTTATTCATTCTCAGCAAATCGCATTGATGGAAACGAAGAAAGCCTTTCAAAATACAAAGGTAAAGTACTGTTGATTGTAAATACTGCAAGTAAATGTGGCTTTACGCCTCAATATAATGGTCTTCAAGAACTTTACGAAAAGTATAAAAACCAGCCTTTTGAAATTTTGGCATTTCCCTGCAATCAATTTGGAAATCAAGAACCTGGAAACGAATCTGAAATTGTTAATTTTTGTGCATCAAATTTTCATGTAAAATTTCCATTGTTCTCAAAAATTTATGTCAATGGAAAAAATACACATCCGCTTTATAAATATTTAAAAAAATCAGCGAAAGGTATTCTAGGGTCAAATGCTATAAAATGGAATTTTACAAAATTTCTCATCGATAAACATGGACGCGTGATAAAACGATTTGCCTCTGCTACAAAACCTGAAGCAATTGAAAATGATATTGTTAAATTAATAAATGTGCAGGGGTCTTAACCACTGCACAAATTTACTCAGGTTATCGGTGTCCATACCACGCCGGATGCATTTGGGTCTGTAGGGATATCCAATTGATAGTTAAAACTTCCCATGACATATTCATGAATATAGTGTGCAGCGATTTTTGCCTGACCCATCGCTAAAATTACAGTAGATCCGCCGGTTACAGAGTCACCGCCTGCAAATACGCCCTTTTTACTGGTATGATAGGTTTTATGGTCAACCATGATGATACCCCATTTGTTTTTACGCAAATCAGGCGTAACGTCAGTGATGATGGGGTTTACATCGCATCCAAGCGAAAATACAACGGTGTCGATTTCATCAGTAAAAAATTCGCCGGTTGCTATTGGTTTTCTACGTCCACTGGCATCTGGTTCTGACAAAACCATCTTTTCACATTTAATGGCTTTTACATAGCTGT
>Ga0224495_10000696_pt1 | contig 25728 bp, 24 predicted proteins | sample SF_Jul11_sed_USG_FD_168128 | JGI IMG/M metagenome (GOLD analysis project Ga0224495, IMG submission 168128) | Sediment microbial communities from San Francisco Bay, California, United States - SF_Jul11_sed_USGS_4_1 | ecosystem: Environmental > Aquatic > Marine > Sediment | place: USA: California...
AAGGTTGCTCCGTGATTTCGTCTCGTGCGTTTCATCGCCTCGCTCCTTTGGTTCGCCACCGCTCAGTGGCCTTGGTGAAGCCAGGCTACCACTTATCACACTGTCCGAAATTCCGGAGCCCCCTCTCAAAAGACGGCTCGAGAAAGGAAACAAAAGCGCGAGCACACGTTCAACTACATATTCAATTTCACCAAAACGAATTTCTTGAATGCCCTGAATTGAGACGTAGAAACGGCACAGGTGTACCACCCCTGATTTTTGGGACACGGTTGTAGCTGTGGTTGATCCTATGTATGGGGTCGGATCTTACATTACGCGTTCCACAGAATGAATGCGCCTCGCAAAGTTCGACGAGAGTCTGTTTCACTCTGGCAGCATCAACAATTCGACAGTCCAGCACTCCTATACCCTACAACTCACCAGGCTGGTCAACCTGAAGGAGGGATCTCATGTTCTTCATCACGACTCGGCAACCAACAAAGAACACCGAACCGGAACTGAACACCAACTTTGTCTTTGACCTCGAGAACAATGCCTCCAGCCGTGCCTTTTTTTGCTGCCGTCGGATCAAGAAGGACGTGCACGAGGAAATCGGCAGCAAACAACTCCTCTCTGCCATTAAAGAATCCAAGTACCGACAAGTCCTTCTCTATATTCATGGCTTCTCCAATCTGCCGGAACAGGTTTTTGAAAACGTCCAGGAGTTCCAGTCTCTCTGCAACAAGAAGAAAACAGGTGAGGTGTTAGTGATTCCGCTCATCTGGCCTTGCGACAACGATCTGGGCATCGTGAAAGACTATTGGGACGATCAGAAGTCGGCGGATCAAAGTGCCTTCGCGTTTGCCCGCATGCTTCAGAAGTTCATGGAGTGGAGAAGTTCGGGTGATTATAACCCCCAAGACGACCCTTGTCTGAAATGAATCAACATTCTGGCTCATTCCATGGGCAATCGAGTCCTCCGACAAACACTCAGCAACTGGCAGAAATACGATCAACCAAATGGATTGCCGCTGTTGTTTAGGAACACGTTTCTCGTGGCAGCCGACATCCTGAATGAATCGCTTCACAAGGGCAAACCCTGAGAACCGATCAGCCATGCGTCACGAAACGTCGTGGTCTATTTTGCATCTGACGATTTGGCGTTACGGGCGAGTAAGGTCTCGAACCTCAAGAACGCTGAGGCCTCTCGTCGTCTCGGACATTCCGGCCCGGAGGACATGGAGCTTACGCCTAAGAACGTGTACGCGATCGATTGCGATGAGGTGAATACTGCCTACGACCCACCGAAAGGACATTCCTATTTTCGATCCGGCAAAAGAAAGGGGACGCCCGGAGTCGTCTTTTCTCACATCTTCGAGACGATGCTTACGGGCCGTATATTCCCGAGCGACGAATCCAGAAAATCGAGCATCTTGGCTCTGCCGAGATCGAGGAAATCGTCCTGAGGCAGGAATGCGTGACCCACTGTGAACTTATCTGTCCGATCACTCCGCCGTTGTCAGGGGACGAAATAGTAGACCGGTCGCGGAAACTCGAAGTTCAAGACTCACAGGGTCGCGAGCGGGAAAGAACGCAGCCGATCCATACTCCGCATCCACCACCGGCTCCAGCCAGTCAAAGCGACGGCGCAACAAAAACAGATCAACCGCTCCCGTACCACCCAAGGCATAGACGGTGTGTGGTTTGCCACGCTCATCCTCGATCGCTTGATAGCGTCCCGCAAGTCGATCCAATGCATACGCCGTATGGAGGCCGAAGAGGTTGGCCCAAGGCTTCCATTTCAAAATGTGTGCATCAATGTAGATCTCGTCACCAGCCAATTGAAACCGCTCCGGCTGCCTCTCTGGAATGTGGACCGTCACATAAAATTGCGAAGGCCCGGTGGGTTCCGCCTGAATGGTGGCGGCAAGATCCTCGCGCGTGAGCGCTCGATAGCCCTGTAGCGAGAGATGAAGCGTGATGAACAGCGCGCCGGAAAGCAGGCAGACCAGCGCCAGGACGCTGTGCAACGAGAGGCGGACGAATTTCCGTCGGCGTGCCGAAGCTACGCCAGTGAATATGAACAGGCCTCCGAGCAGGCCGAACCCTATGGATGGAACGACCATCCAATCAATCATCATCCCTACCATTCATTGTATGGAACAGCCTATGCCGATAAAGTCCAATACAGGCAGTCGCGACTTCTTTCTTAACGCTACTGCCATATGTTCTCTATACCATTCCCCAAATTCCCCTTCCCAGGCCCTGCTGACGGTTACATTTTGATTGAGACACTCCTACCCCTCATACCGCCCGAGCCTTTCGTGTTGCGACCATCGCACAAACTCTTCTATGCTTGAATGGCGTTTGGCAGAAGAGGTCGCTGATCAGTTCCGTGGCATACGCCTGGAGCTGTAGAAGATCTTGGACGAGCGGTACAGCCACCGGCCATACGTCACTCTCAAAGCACATCGGATCAGGACATGATTAACACCATTGTCATCTTTGGAGCCTCTGGAGATCTGACCAGCCGTTTTCTGTTCCCGGCGATCGTACGCCTTCATCAGGACGGACGCCTGCCCGAAGACTTTCGGATCATCGGGATTGCCCGGGACAAGTGGGACACAGCCGCCTTTCGACGTCATCTTGAAGAGAAGCTGACGAACCTCAACTCTGAAGATGCTTCCTCCTCGCGCACTTCACTTCTCGAGAGTATTGAATACCTCTCTGCCGATGTGACCGACCGTGACAGTCTTGCCGGTATTTTTCGCGACCTGAACAAGCCGCTGGTCATCTACCTCGCGCTTCCCCCCGCTCTGTTTCACCCGACAGTCGAAACACTCAAGGCGGTCACCCTTCCCCAGGACAGCAAGCTGGTGTTGGAAAAACCATTCGGAACGAGTCTTGCCTCCGCACAAGCGCTCAATCGGCTCCTCCATGAGTCGTTTCCTGAACAGGCTGTCTTTCGGCTCGACCATTTTTTGGGAAAACAGACCGTGCAGAATATTTTGGGACTACGGTTCGGCAACCGTATCTTTGAACCGCTGTGGAGCGCCCAACATATCGAACGAGTCTCGATCGTATGGGATGAAACCTTGACCGTGACCGGGCGAGGACGTTTCTATGATGAGACCGGCGCGCTGCGCGACATGATCCAGAATCATTTGCTCCAACTTCTCGCACTGATCGCCATGGAACCACTACAACGTCTGGATGAGCAAACGTTGCGAGACCGCAAGTTGGATGTCTTTCGCGCAGTCCGACGCCTGTCTGCGGAGGAAATACCCCGGTACACAATCCGTGGCCGATACGGACCCGGCACCATCGACGGACGATCAGTCCTGGGATACGTCGAGGAGGAAGGAGTCAATCCTGGGCGTCACACGGAAACCTTCGCGCAAGTACAGTTGGCCGTTGATAACTGGCGCTGGGCAGGGGTGCCGTTTCTGCTCCGGACGGGAAAGGCGCTCGGACAAGAACGCCGCGAGATTGCAATCCATTTCAAATCGGTTCCCCACATGGTATTCGGGCAGCACCTTCAGCCCAAGTCCAATGTGTTCAAGATTCAGTTGAAACCGGATCGGATCATGCTCTCTGTGAATCTGAATGCCTCTGGGGACTTATGCGATCTTCAGCGGATTGAGTTGGATCGAACGTTTGCCGCGGAGACCCTACCACCGTATGCGCGGTTGCTGCTCGATGTATTGGAGGGCGATTCGATCCTCTCTATACGAGACGATGAAACGGAGGAATCGTGGCGAATCGTCGAACCGATTCTTTCTCTGTGGGGTGAAGGTCGGATTCCTTTAGCTGAATACCCAGCCGGATCCGATGGGCCTGCAAATGCATCGCGCGTTCCATGAAGAAAGATATTTCCCTCTCGCTTCCACGGCGTTGAGCGCATGTTTTTCTGTCTGCTACCAGATGAGGAAGACACGAGGCTGAGCTACCCGCCCTATCGACTAATTATGTCGAGGTTGCGGATGAGCACAGCGCGGCCATTGCGATCGAGCCAGGATTGAATGCGGTCGCCCACATGAGCCGGTCGATCGATCCGAGTATTCTCATCATGCGGGATACGGATTTCCTGCCCCTTGGTATCCTGAACGAGGTAGGCACCTCCTTCCACCGCCTGCACTTGCCCGACGACAGACAGCGAAGACGGCTCCCCAACACATAGCGCCACACGTTGTTGTTCGCCTAAGGTTCCCGACACAATTCCCATCCCGAGAGATTCCTGCGATAACTGTCCCTGCATCACAGACTGAGCGCAGCCTGTCACCAAGGCCAGCGTGGCAAACAACAGAACCGAATATCGACTGGCTCTCAGCGCTGGTGTCATGGTTCTATCCTCCATGAAATAGGAGATGACAGCTGATCCTAGAGAGGCATGCCACATCCCTCTCCATCACTATTTCACAGAGCAGTAGGCTACTCAAGAAAGTAGGGGAAATTCACTCGCCGGAAGATGTGATAGGTAGGAATCGTGAAGAAGATCAGGCTGGGCAAGCTTCTCGGCAAGCACGTGAACGTGTCAGGTGGTGATCGTCGGGTTCCCCTTGCCTAACCACTGTTTGTATTTCTTGTAGTGCTCTTCAGTGGCGCTGCGTACCCAATTCTCACGGGTAATGCGGCCTGAAAATTTGCGTAGCTGCCCCTCAAACTTGTCGATGTCTGCCTGACTCCATCGTGCAACCTGCTCGAACCAAAAAACACCGTGGTCATTGAGAAACCGCTCAAGGACTGGACCCACGCCGAATATTTTCTTGAGATCATCCGGACTCCGTCGAAGATTTGTCCCGGCTCCTTGTTGTGTAGCCGTGTGAACCGCCTTCGCACGACCCAGCTTGTCGCGATATACGATTGTTTCCAACGGTTTCTCGACCGACACGTCCACCCGCTTTTCGAAAGTCCGAATAGGCTGTTGGTGGCTTTGCAAGGATGCAAGTTCTTCCCTCAGGCGTTTGATTTCCCGCCGTTTTTCAGGCGTCCATGAACGCAATTGTCGGCCGCGGAGTACCCATCCGATATACCCAGCTCCCAGCAATAGAGGCACCCAACGAACCCACCGTCTCATGGCCGCTCTCCTGTGACCCGAACGAGAAAGCCGATCGCCGATATTGTACCGGCGGAGCGGGCAACAGCGTCAAGGCTTTTTCTCCCTGCCCATGCCTCGCCCCTTTCGCCTGGAATTTCCCGGCGCGTTTTATCACCTCATCTCCCGCGGTAATGCACACCAAACCATCTCAAGCTATCTCTTTAGCAACGAGGAAATGGAATTGGATCTTGTATTCGGCATTCTATAAGGTCGAGATAACTGGATCTCTCCATGCCGATTTCTGGGTAGACCGGCATGAGAGAAACAGATACCGCTACTGCAGGGCTTGGGTCCTGAGGAACTTTCCGGTCGTGGCGTTCACGAGAGTGCTAGTGCCAGAAACCATATCACCGACGATATTCCAATAGGGCCCATGCTGCTTTGTGCCTTTGAGCATCACTTGGAGCGTCAGCATGGAACGACCAGTCGTGGTCTTCAGGCCATTGGCCTTCGCTTCGGTCATGGCTTGATCACTATCGACCAATTCCGTAGGTAGAGGCTCAGTCAGCACGCCTGAGGAAACCTCCACCGAGCGGGCCACCCCACCATCGGCCACATCGACACGGTAGCCGCGTTTGGCGCTCGGCGAATGGAACAGGTACGCCCAGGTCGAGGCTGTTCCACTTGCATCTCCAGCGAGTGTGGAGATCTGAACTAGTTGAGCATCAGCCTTCCACTGTGTGGCAGCTGCCTGGGCCTTGGAAAGTCCAGCCTTCGCACCAGTTCCGGCTGCGAAGATCCATGGCGTGTCAAGAAAACCGAACAAGAGCACCGTGAGAATGGACAGATATGCACAGGTCGATCGCATGGTCACACTCCTTCAGAAATCGGCCTGCGAAAGATGAAAGCCAGGCTACACCGACGCTGTCGTTCTTGCACTGTCGAAATGGAGAGTTGGCGGGTGAGTGCCCATCAGACCGGAGTCGGGAAACGTACTACTGACCAGCTTCATCCAGAATGCGGATGAACACGGCACGGCCGTTGCGATCGATCCAGGATTGAATGCGGTCGCCGACGTGGGCAGGTCGATCGATCCTGGTGTTCTCATCATGAGGGATACGGATTTCCTGCCCTTTGGCGTCGCGTACCAGATACGCACCGCCCTCCAGAGCCTGGACTTGGCCAACGACCGAGATTGAGGGCGACTCTCCGACACACAAGGCTACACGTTGTTGTTCGCCTAAGGTCCCTGACACGATCCCCACTCCGAGAGATTCCTGTGATAACTTTCCATGCTGGCCAGACTGAGCACAACCTGTTACCACCAAGACCAGCATGGAAAACAGCAATGCCGTATATCGGCTAATTGTGAGCAGATGCGACATGGTTTTATGACCTCCGAATATGCACGAATGAGAACCACGGCGAGACCGGTATGCCCTGCACCGTTTCTACACTATTTCATGGACTAGCGGATTGCTCAAGAAAGTGAGGAAATTTCGGTACGCGCCGTCCTGCCCTCACAGTCCAGTTGACACTCACGGTGTTGCTGCGTACCCTTCGCCCCCATGAAATCGGTTCCGCCCGACTCAACGACACGACGGTATTGCCTAGCCATCTGGTTCTTACTTGGATGTACAACTTTGTTGCTTGGCTGTGAGTATATACGCCCAACCATGAATGCACCGCTTGCGCGATGGGACGCTGCCTACGGGTACCGCGCCACCAATTTCCCTCCCTCCCACACCGGCAGTTCCGACAGTCTCTTCATCGTGGCCTCTTTCTCCGGGGGTGGGGCACGAGCATCGGCCTTGGCCTATGGTGTCTTAAGAGAATTGGCACGAACGTCGATCCGGTGGGAAGGTGTCGACAAGCGGTTGCTCGACGAATTGAACATCATCAATGCGCTCTCAGGCGGAAGCTTCACAGCCGCATACTACGGTCTCTACGGCGATAGAATCTTCCAAGATTTTGAGCATCGGTTTCTCAGAAAGAACTGGGAGAGCGAGCTACGCGCACGGATTTTTCGTTCGCCCTCAAATTGGCTCCGTATGTGGTCGCCCTATTTCGGCCGGGCCCATATTTTTTCGGAGCTCCTCGATGAGGCACTGTTCGATGGACACACGTTCGGCGATCTGGTCGCCCGGCACCGTCGCCCCATGGTCTTCATCCATGCCTCCGACATGCTCAGCCTTTCACGATTCGAATTCAATCAATTTCAGTTTGACTTGCTCTGCTCCGACCTCAGCCGGCTTCCGATTTCGGTGGCGACCGCCTCCTCAGCCGCACTGCCGGTCATTCTCAGCCCAATTTCTATGACCAACTATGCCGGACAATGCGAATACCAGCCATCGATGTTGCTACTTGAGCACAATCACACATCGCTGGGCAAGCAACGAGCACACGAGCTGCGCTCATACCTTGATCCCAAGAAACGCCCCTATATCCACCTGCTGGACGGCGGGCTATCCGACAACATCGGGATGCGGGAAGTGCTGGAGAATACGGCATTCGTCGGGGATCTCGAATCGACCTTCAGGTCACTGGGTGCCAAACGGATCAAGAAATTGGTCTACCTGGTTGTCAACGCCGAAACGAGCCAAGACCCAAGCCAGTACACACTGAACAAGATCCCCGGCTTTCTACGAGTCAGTCAGGCCTTGGTCGACATTCCCATCAATCGCTACTCCGCGGATACCTTGGAACTCTTAGAAGAGGCCATCCAGCAGTGGCGCATGCAACTTCGACAGCGAACGAACGTCGCTCACGGAGTGTTCACTCCTGACGCGGACATCTACTACATCAACGCAAGCCTGACCGAACTCACCGAGCCGGAGGAGGTTGCGCGCCTGATGAACATCCCCACGAACCTCGCACTCACCGACGAGGAAGTCGAACGTCTGCTTCATGCCGGATCACGCCTATTGCGCCAGGACCCTGAATTTCAACGGTTGGTGCGAGATCTGCAAGAGGATGGCTCGCCTGGTGGTCCGCAATAGGGCGGATCGATCAACCATGCACCTAGCTGCTATCGGTCGGTGGCTCACCCATGCCAAATCGATGTCTCGCGATGGTCTTTCTCCCTTAACTCTTTGCCAAGGCCTTTTCCACATCGGCAATGATCGCCTTTGACAGTGGATTCATCCCAGGGTCGTATTTCCCGATCACCTGACCGGACCGATCCACGAGATATTTCTGGAAATTCCACGTCACCCGCCCAGGGAAGGGACTTTGTTCCGTTAGATATTGGTAGAGAGGATGCTGCTCGTTCCCCGTAACACTGATTTTGGAGAACAGTGGAAAGCTGACACTATACTTCGTGTAACAGAAACCTTTGATCTCTTCATTCGTCCCTGGCTCTTGCTGTCCAAAGTCGTTAGCCGGAAAGGCTAGCACCTCGAATCCCTGCCCACGATACCGTTCATACATTTCTTGGAGACCGGCATATTGCGGAGTATTTCCGCACATGCTGGCCGTATTCACGATCAACAAGACCTTTCCTTTGAAGGTTTTGAGATCGACGGGATGCCCATCGATGTCCGGGAGGCGAAAACTATAGAGTGGCGCTAACGACTTCTTTCCTACTGAGGCAGGACTCGAGAGCCTCTCCTCCGCAAACACCACCCCTCGCCAGGCTGTGATGACTAGGATTCCAAGGAGACTGAGACCAATTACCAAAACACAGGCTCTTATTCTATGGAGAGAGAACGGTTTCATAGGACCCCCCGATGTATATGAATGCACGAAAAATCTGATCACAATATAGCAGACAGTCTGGTATTTGTCCAATCTTATTATTATATCATTTGACATACACTAGACATCGTGATATCAATGTATCGTAGGTCACCAATGGTTAGACCGTGGTGGTCAGCGGAGTTTGAAGCTGCCTCCTGGGGCGAAAGGAGAATCCAATGAGAGACGACCATCTGCTAAAGGGCGAGGAAGGAACGTATCTCTCTGAACAGGGCGAGATTGAGGATGTCTACAGTGATGATCCATCCTCCGGTGCTCTGTTGAACCAGATCGGTCGCACCGACGAATCCCACTCATTTCTAGACATTTCCAGTGAGGATACTGTGGAGGCTGGTAACCCGCAGTATCGATTCGCTCTCGAATCTCTCTATTTCCGTTCTTTCAGAGGCATCACTCTATTGACCTCCAAGGAAGAGATCGCGCTCGCCAAACAGATTGATGAAGGAACACGGTCCATCAAGTTGGCTTTGAAACAGGCCACGACTCTTCTGAGCAAACATGTTCCGTCCCCCTCTGCCGGGGATCTGATTGAGGAACTCACCACCATCCGACGGCTCAGTGGACTTTCGGCTATCGTATTGAATCGGACCGAGGCGTTGGTCATGGCATGCGGGAACTCGGCCTCACCAATCGCATCCTATCTTCCATTGGAGGCTCATCAAGCACTTCGGTCATTGCTCACTCAAGTGAAACAGGCTCGCTGTCGGCTGGAGGATGCGAAAGAAGAACTCGTGCGGCATAACCTCCGCCTGGTCATCGATGTCGCCAAACGTTACACATCGCACGGTCTCACGCTATTAGACCTAGTGCAGGAAGGCAACATCGGCCTCATGAAAGCCGCCGAACGCTATCAATATCGTAAAGGGTTCAAATTCAGTACCTACGCCACCTGGTGGATTCGTCAAGGCATCACACGGGCCCTCTCCGAACAATCTCGCGTGATTCGCGTGCCGGTGCACCAATCGGAAGCCGCAAGTCGCATCGCCCGTGCGAGACGACGATTGGAATTGCAGCTCGGCCGTCCGGCACGAATTGAGGAGATCGCCCAAATCCTTCGACTTCGTCCGGAACGCGTGCGCGACACCGTGGAAGCCCTTCAAGAACCCGTTGGTCTTGAGACCCCGATCGGGGATGGACAAGCACTTGGATCTCTCATCCCTGATGATCAGACGGCGCCACCAGATCACTATGTCCATCGAGTGGAACGCGAAAAACAACTCAACCGCCTCTTAACCCCCCTAACGGCACGAGAACAGGCTGTGATACGCATGCGATTTGGGATCGGTTCCGACAAGATCATGACCTTGGTGGAAATCGGCGAGCAGCTTGGCCTGAGCCGGGAACGGGTTCGCCAGATCGAGGCCCTGGCACTGCGCAAGCTTAAATCACCTGCTACTCGCGAGACCCTTGCCTCAATTCGGTAAGCAGTTGCCTGGAACCGCATCTTTTAGTCAAAGCCCTCCTCTACCCTTGCGTAGACTTTGCCCCCTATCGCCCACAACATGGCAATCCATACAAATCGAACCGGGCTTGCGCGGAGTCACAAACACTGGCAAGCTCGCTCTGCGCAACCATTCGATCGACGCAACAGACAACGTTCTATCTATGAGGCGTTAACCTCTCATGACGACTCTTCACCGCCCATTCCTCCAGTCCCTTGCCACGCTCCTGCTGCTCTTGCAAGTCGGCTGTGGAGCTGCCCAAATCGGAATGTGTGCCCCACATACAAATGAAGAGGGCACTCCACATCAGAATTGGGTCGAATGTTTCGAGCAGCCTGTATTGCATCAAGGAGTGACCCATTCTGTCTTCTGTCTGAATGACGGATCCTCCAAGCCGCCGGTTCTCTTGCTCCACGAGATGACGGGGCTATCGCCCGGGACCTTGGCCTACGCCGAAGAACTCTCCAAAGACTTTACTGTGTATGTGCCGCTCCTGTTCGGAGAGAAAGGTAGATTCTCTCCTGCCAGCGGACTCTGGGCCTACTGGTTTCGTGGCTTGATCGACTTCTTTCCCGGCGGTGAATGGGGAATCCCCTCGCACGGCAGTCCGCCCGTCATCAGCTGGCTGCGAACTGTTGTACGGGTTGTCGGAGAGCGGCACGGAGCGCAAACCATCGGCATCATCGGCAATTGCATGACCGGTCCGCTCCCTCTGGCCCTACTCGATCACCCGAAGGTGACGGCAGTTGTAGTGGCGCAACCGGCATTGCCGATGCGCTTCTGGGGATCAACTGACTCCGACAGAGAGTCACTCGGACTGTCGACCGATGATCTCCAAATCGCGAAACAGAGCACGGCGAAGATCTACGGCCTCCGGTTCGAAACCGATTGTATGGCAGATCGTGCGAAGCAACAGACGCTACGCCGCGAATTTGGTGACCGCTTTCGAGATGGAGAAATTCCGGCGCGCGAATATCAGCCTGACGGGAAGCCGATCAATGCCCATAGCACCTTGATCGGCTCGTGGAAGAAGGACGGCCCAACAGGGCAACCCTCCCGAGACGCTCGAGCGCGGGTCAGGCTTTTTTTCCTGACTGAGTTGGAGGACCATGGTCATGTCTCCTCAGGACAATGAAGGTAAGCGCCAGATGCATCATCCATCGTGACCTATCCCCGCCACATTAGTTGACGATCGGTTTCAGACATACGGCGATCAGGATCCAGTCTTGACATTCCCTGATGAAGGGGTTAAGCAGAACCCCCAACTCGCTCGACTACAATGATCGTACCTCTTGTCCTGCACGAAGGGAGCCTCACATGACATCCCGACGCCTCTTTTACGCAACCAACCGCAACCACCACGGCAAGGATCGCTGGCGACCGGACGGCTACGGGAAAAAGTTCAGTGATGATGGGGTTGAAAACCTCAGGTTTGGTCGGGTGACCGTGGAAGTAGATGAAGCCAAGATCGCCAAGTACCTCGAAGAGGACAGAGGCTCCATGGGGCAAGGCGACGGTGAGGCCATGATCAAATACTTGGCCAAATGTGCGGAATCAGCTGAGATCGTCGCCTATCGCGAAAAGATCAATCGATCCATCGCCGAAAACCAGCAGGAGAAGGTCAAACTAGGATCCCAGGGAGCTTTCTCGGATCTGCAAGCGATTATGCGCAAGAACACGGACGTCCTGCTGTTCATCCATGGGTTCAACGTCTCATGGACCGACGCCGTCGGCACGGCCCTGTCGCTGCAAGAAATGCTGAACCACTCTCCCGATGGCGACCCTGAACAAGGTGTACAGGTGGTGCTGTTTTCTTGGCCGTCTGACGGGATGGCACTGCCGTTCGTGTCCTATAAGTCGGATCGCTCGGAAGCAGCCGGCTCAGGAAACGCCGTCGGACGAGCCATTCTGAAAGTACGCGACTTCCTCGCGAGCCTGCGACGTGCGGATGAAGAACTCTGCAAGCAGGATCTTCACATCCTGTGTCATTCGATGGGCAATTACTTGCTGCAGAATGCCGTCGAACGATGTGATGCCTTCACACCCGGCAATGCATTGCCACGCCTCTTCGAACATATTTTCCTCTGCGCTCCCGATGTCGACGACACCGTCCTGGAAAAGGGACAACCGCTGGAACAGTTGCATGAATTGGCCAGGAGCGTCAGCATCTATCATAATCGCGGTGATGTTGCCTTGGTTGTGTCAGACTTCACCAAAGGGAATCCTGATCGCCTCGGATCGAATGGGCCGGCCAGACCTGCGGTCGTACACAACAAGATTCATCAAGTCGACTGCACACCGATCGTCAAAGGCCTCACCGAGCATAGTTACTACCTGGTGGGCCACGTGAATGCGGATATCCGCATGAGCATCGACGGATTGCAGCACGACGACCCACGTCGACGGCGCAATCGGGTTGGTCTCATGGGAAATCAGTGGGAGATGCGCTCGACGTAAGTGGAAGGAACGCTGGTCGTCGATCTGTTGTCTCATCCGACGCACGACCTGCCTCGTTGATCAACTGGGATCTTGTCCGATGGCCCGCAGCGCCGCCTTTCGTTCATTCGCCCGCCTGATGGCCGCTGCATTGTTAGCCGGCCACCGGAACTGTTCGGCAAATGATGCGCTCGGATGGTTGGAAGAATTTGCAGCAACCCACTCCTCACGCCTGATCTCTCGACGCCGCTTCCTGGCCGAGACAGCAGCTATTGGGACAACACTCGCCTTTGGCCCCCTGTTTCCTCGATCAACCGCCACCGCTAAAGCCACATCCCCCACCCTGTCCGTCGGCATCGTTGGAGCAGGCCTTGCCGGACTGGCCTGCGCTGATGCGCTCAAGACTCACGGCATTCGAGCGTCGATCTACGACGCTGGGAGCCGCACGGGTGGCCGCTGTTGGTCGCTCCGTGGCTTCTTCCCCGGACAAGTGGCAGAACGTGGAGGCGAGCTCATCGACACGCTTCATAAAACCATGTTGGGGTACGCAAAGCGATTCGACCTGAAGCTCGAAGATGTCAATAAGGAGCCTGGGGAAGTCTCCTACTATTTCTCAGGACGACGATATACGGAAACAGAGGTTGTCGCTGAATTTCGCGACTTCGTTTCGGTAATGCGGGCTGATCTGCAGCGCCTCTCTCGAGAGGTGACAGCCACCAGCCATACGATGGATGATGCGGCACTCGATCACACTAGCCTGCTTGCGTATCTGGAAGGGCACAATGGGGCCGGCACCGCGGCCAGTCCCGTCGCCAAGGCCGCCATCGCCGCCGCCTATGAAGCGGAATATGGGTTGGCGGCATCCGAACAGAGCTGTCTCAATTTTCTCCTGTTCATTCACGCTGACCGTCGCTCGACCTTCACCCCTTTCGGGATCTTCAGCGACGAGCGGTATCATCTCGTTGACGGTAACGATCGTGTCGTAGAAGGGCTGACTCAAGAACTCCCGGGGAAAATCACCTACAACAGCACACTTCTCCGTGTAAAGCGTCTGAGTGATGGACGCATCGAATTGACCTTCCAACAACGAGCCCGCAAGGTCATCTTTGTCCATAACATCGTCGTGCTGGCGATCCCCTTTACCACCTTGCGCCTCGTTGAGCTCGATGCCAACCTCGCACTGCCACCTGCGCAACGCCAGGCCATCCATATGTTGGGGTACGGCACCAACGCCAAAACGAACATCGGCTTCTCGCGACGGCCATGGCAACCGCTGGGCGGAAATGGGACATCCTACTCCGATCTGTTCAATCTTCAAACGACGTGGGAACCCAACCCTACTTTGGGATCGGACAAGAGAGGAATACTTCTTGACTACTCAAGCGGACAGCGCGGCGCTCAATTAAACCCTGCTGCTGTCCAGATCGAAGTCCAGCGATTCTTACAGGATCTCGATCGCGTGTATCCAGGTGCAATGGAAGCTGCCACTTTGATTCATGGGCGGTACCTCGCACACCTCGAGCACTGGCCTTCGAATCCTCTGACCAAAGGCAGTTATACCTGTTATCGTCCCGGACAGTTCACTACGATGGCCGGGTTGGAGGGACGACCTGTCGACAATCTCTTTTTTGCCGGTGAACATACCAACTCCTTTTACGAATGGCAGGGTTTCATGGAAGGAGCAGCCCTCTCCGGCATCGCCGCCGCGCGATCCATCTTGGCCGCGGCCAAAGTTCAGTAATATTCCCCACAGGTCACCACGGTTCTCTTCCTCCTCTCGCGCTTTCTTTCTCTCTGATTCCATACACCGTTTAGGTTACAATCGTTCATCAATAGCGTGCCCCATGCCTAGATCCAATCCATTACGACGCACTCGTCGAATATCAAAAGAATCGTTCCGTCTTGTGCCGCTCGGCGACTCCGCGGTCACGGTCGAGTTCGGAGACGAAATCGATCCCCTTATCAACGCCCGCGTGGTTACCTTCGCCAACACAGTCGTGGACCAAAGGTGGAAGGGCATCCTGGACGTCGTCGCAACCTATCGATCCGTCACCATCCATTTCGATGCCCTTCGCTGGAAGAGTTCCACATTGGCGACCAGGCTAAAGAAATTGCCTCGCCCTAGTTCGACCGGTATTTCGTCTGGCGGCTCGCTACATTCAATTCCGGTGTTATACGGCGGTGAGTGGGGGCCTGATCTGACAGACCTAGCCACCTTCGCCGGTCTCACACCTACTGAAACAATACTGTTGCACACATCGATCCGCTATCGCGTCTACATGCTGGGATTCAGCCCGGGATTTCCCTATCTGGGACTAGTCCCTGAGCGCTTGGCGATGCCTCGCCTCTCCACTCCCCGCACAAAGGTACCTGCCGGCTCGGTCGGTATCGCCGATCGTCAAACCGGAATCTATCCATCCTCGACACCTGGCGGCTGGCGGTTGATTGGGCGGACACCAATTCCCCTGTATCGGAAGACCGATTCAAACCCCTTTCTGCTAAAGCCTGGCGAACTGGTCCAATTCCACTCCATCGATCGAGCCACATTCGATCGGCTAGCCGGCGAGTACGAGCGTGCGAACGATTGATTTGAACAGCGATATGGGTGAGTACGGAGCTCCGGACTTTCTCGCGCGTGAAGTGCAGTTCATGCCGCTGATCACGTCGGTCAATATTGCGTGCGGAGCGCACGCTGGAAATCCTGAACTCATGCGAAGGACGGCCAGACTAGCAGCTCAGCATGGCATTGCGATCGGCGCACATCCAGGATTTCCTCATGCGGGAGATTTCGGCCGTCAGGACCGTCAGACCTCACCGGAAGAAATAGAATCTCTCGTATCTGCACAACTGAAGACTCTGAGCGAGGTACTGGCATCGGATCATCTGGTGCTCAGTCACGTGAAGCTTCATGGTGCGCTCTATAACCTAGCAGCACAAGATCGTATGATCGCCGACGCCGTGACGCGAGCTGTGGCATCACTCGATCGACAACTACTTCTCTTTGCCTTGGCAGGATCAGTTCTTGTTGATAGGGGCAAGGCCGCCGGCCTCACAACCGTTCAGGAGGCCTTTGCCGATCGTGCCTATGGCTCCGATGGAACCTTGGTCCCACGCTCCGTGCCTGGTGCATTGCTCGAGACCGAACAGCAGGTACGCCGCCAGCTCCACGATATCCTGAATGGATTTGTCACGAGCGCCGACGGGCTACAAGTCCCTCTGCAGGTTGATAGTCTGTGCGTGCATCTCGATACTCCGCATGCTGTTGAGTTCGTCTATCTCATTCGAGAGGAGATTCGATCGACAGGCATCGGCATCGTGAAACCCCAAGTAACTCAATAGGAGTGAAACCAATCCGAATTCACGTCGCCAAACCTGGCTGGTTCTCGACGGTCCAAGACCTGGGACGCTATGGCTATCAGCAGTATGGAGTTCCGGTTGCGGGAGCGATGGACCATTATGCGACGATAATCGCCAATCGCCTTGTTGGCAATCGGGACAATGCGGCGGTACTCGAGCTTACGCTGAAAGGACCAGAGTTAGATTTTGAGGGAGACGCGCATATCGCTATCACCGGAGCAGATCTCTCTCCGACGATTGGTGGAAAGAGTGTCCCGCTTTGGGAAGGCATCGAGGTTTCAAGTGGCAGTCGACTTTGTTTCGGCACAGCGCAACGCGGGGCTCGGTCATACCTGGCAATCAGCGGTGGCATCGATGTGCCGTTGATTCTTGGCAGCCGTTCAACCCACTGTGCGAGTGAAACCGGTGGGTTCAAAGGAAGACCGTTACGACGGGGAGACCTCTTACACACAGAGCAGCTCAGGCAATCAACGGAAGTCTCAATGGGCAAGCGCCTCCCAGATCAACTGATCCCTTGCTATGAGAAATCCGTGAGGATACGGTTCATTCCAGGCCCACAACACAACCTGTTTCCCGCAACCGCGCTCACAACGTTGACCAACACTTCTTACACGGTCACTCCAGAATCCAATCGGATGGGATATCGGCTGACAGGGCCAAGGATCGTGCGGAAAGGTTCTGAGCATTTCATCTCTGATGGGACTGCAACGGGAGCACTGCAAATTCCAGCCGATGGTCAACCTATCCTCCTAATGGCCGACCGGCAGACCACCGGAGGCTATCCCAAGATCGGGTGCGTCATCACTGCGGATCTTCCCCTTACAGCTCAACTCGCACCTGGCGACACTATCACCTTTTCTCTGACCACCCTTGCCAAAGCCCAAACCACACTTCTGGAACAACGCGCACTGCTGGATGTAGCCCTTCCGCAAAGAAGGAATTTCCACAAGGACTGATTTACTCATGAATCTTCATCCGCTGGCCAACTTAGCTTTTCTACCTGGTCGAAATGATCAGCACACTGTTTTCGATGTCGATGGATTTAATTTGAGGCGGGAGCTGGAACGAGTCTCGATTCTGCGGCGATTCAAAGAGTTGTTGCACCACCCGATCGAGTGTCGCCGAAGGAATGGGCAGGGAGCCCAACTTGCCTGCTGTCGGCTTGAGCCGAATGAACCCGTCGCGCGTTTCGATCGTCCCGTCGAGTTGCAATGAAATCTCTTTTCCATAAAACACAAAGAGTGCATAGGCACGCAACTGGCTATCGAGGAGGCTCATACGGACGTCCTTGAGCGCCGATTGCACCTCTTGGACACTTACCTCGTGACCTTGGGGTATCGGGATACCAGCCTGCTGCGCCTGGTGAGCGGAGGCGATCGCCAGATTGTCGCGCATCCATTGATTCAATTCAGCTTCATTGAGAGCCAGTGAATGGGACTGGCCTGCCAGCATGGCAGTTTGAAGCTGTTCCATTTTCTCCGCGACGTGGTCAGATGCCTGCGGATCGCTTTGAATCGAGAGCGGCGGCGCTTGACGCAGAATCAACAGCAAAACCCCGACCGTGCATGTCAGCGAGACCCAGGGCAGGATGCGCAAGGCACGAGAGAAGAACCCCGGCGCCTTCGGCTGTCCCTGTTCTTCGAGAATCGGATCTGGCCCTGGCTTAATCGTTCTGGGAGGAGGCTTGAGCTTCGCAAAGATGATCCCGCACCGCCGACATTCACTACTCGCCTCCTGTTCGAATCCACACTTCGGACAGGCCTGTGCAGCCGGACTCTTGAATGGTGAAGGAGCTGATGGCATGCCTGTGACGGTATGCCGGAATGGAGTGAAGCGCAAAATATTTCAGGAATCTGCCAGCTGAGATTATAACGCTGGACCAGGGTGAGGATGTGCCCAAAGACAAATGTTGCTAATGGCGACATCTGTTCCAGGTGCTCGCTCAAGCTTACCCTTGGAACGACCGACATCATTCTTGAAGAGGACCACGAACGACCATACTCCACGAATACACCTCTACAAAGGGGGCCATGGTGACGAAGGCTCAACTCGATCAGACCTGTATCAACACAATCCGCACCCTTTCGATGGATGCGGTCCAGCAAGCCAACTCCGGCCACCCAGGCACACCGATGGCCATGGCTCCAGTAGCCTACTGTCTGTGGCAGCGAATCATGCGGCTCGATCCCGCTGATCCCATCTGGCCAAACCGTGATCGGTTCGTCCTGTCAATGGGACACGCCTCGATGCTCCTATACTCTTTGTTGCATCTGACCGGCGTGAAGGCGGTGAACCCACAATACGAACGGCTCGGCGAGCTTTCAGTCCAACTGGACGACCTCAAACGCTTTCGCCAGCTCGACAGCAAGTGTGCCGGACATCCGGAATACCGCTGGACCTCCGGCGTAGAGACTACGACCGGTCCGCTTGGCCAAGGCATTGCCACCAGCGTCGGAATGGCGATCGCTGCCCAATGGCAAGCCCAGTATTTTAATCGTCCAGGGTTCGACATGTTCGACTACGACGTGTACGCATTGTGCGGCGACGGCTGCATGATGGAAGGCGTCGCCGCCGAAGCGGCATCTCTGGCGGCGCACTTAAAACTCGCCAATCTCTGCTGGATCTATGACAACAACAAGATCACGATCGAAGGACACACCGACTGGGCCTTTAGTGAAGACGTGGCCACCAGGTTCATGGGGTATGGATGGAATGTCACCCGAGTCGGCGATGCCAACGATCTCGACATGCTCGAACGCGCCTTCACGACGTTCAAACGAGAAGCGGATCGACCGACGCTCATCATCGTCGATAGCCATATCGCCTATGGTTCACCCAATAAACAAGATACCCACGCCGCACACGGTGAGCCTTTGGGTGAAGAAGAAATCAAGCTGACCAAGCGAAACTATGGTTGGCCCGAGCAAGAAAAGTTCCTCGTGCCTAATGGAGTCCGCGAGCACTTCCAAGAAGGCATGGGGCGACGCGGGCGTGAGGGGCGCGCAGCCTGGATGGCGAAGTTTGAGGACTACAAGAGACAATATCCCCAGCTTGCCAATCAGCTTTTACACATGCAACAGCGCCAACTCCCTGAGGGGTGGGACAAGGATCTCCCTGTATTTCCTCCTGACCCCAAGGGAGTGGCAGGCCGAGATGCCTCGAGCAAGGTGCTCAATGCCTTGGCGAAGAACGTCCCCTGGCTGTTGGGAGGGTCGGCGGATTTGGCCCCCTCAACGAAAACCCGCTTGACCTTCGAGGGTGCTGGCGACTTCACTGCGAAAGATCGCGGCGGCCGCAATCTGCATTTCGGGGTCCGTGAACATGCGATGGGCTCCGTGCTCAACGGGCTCTCCCTCTCCAAGGTGCGCCCCTATGGCTCCGGATTCTTGATTTTCAGCGATTACAGCCGAGGTGCCATCCGCTTAAGTTCCCTGATGGAAATCCCAGTCATTCATATTTTCACGCATGATTCGATCGGGGTTGGTGAGGATGGCCCCACGCACCAGCCGATCGAGCAACTGGCCTCACTGCGCGCCATTCCAAATCTTATTGTCCTCCGTCCTGCGGATGCCAACGAGGTGTCGGAAGCCTGGCGCGTCATCATGCTGATGAAACATGAACCGGTCGCCTTGATTCTGACCAGACAGGCTCTCCCGACTATCGACCGCTCCACCTATGCCGCCGCATCCGGCGTGGGAAAAGGCGCCTACGTGCTGGCCGATGTGCCTGGTGGGAAACCCGACGTGCTCCTCCTCGCCAGTGGGAGTGAAGTCTCGCTCTGCCTTGAGGCAGCGGAAAGGTTGAAGGCAGAAGGCATCAAGGCCCGTGTGGTGAGTATGCCCTCATGGGAGCTGTTCGAGCATCAGCCGCAGGCCTATCGCGACAGCGTGATACCGCCAAGCGTGACGGCGAGAGTCTGTGTGGAACAGGCCTCAACATTCGGGTGGTCACGGTACGCAGGGCTGACGGGTGAGATCATCGGTATGAAAACGTTTGGGGCCTCGGCGCCCCTGAAAGAACTTCAAAAGAAATTCGGATTCACGGCGGAGAATGTCGTGGCAGCGGCTAAAGGGCAGCTCCACAAGCCAGCGAAGGCCGCCTGACCTGATATATCTCAGAGTGTGCGCTTTCTGTCTTGTCTGCTCTTCGGTCCAATACAGATTCGGGCCTTCATGACTTTGTGTCGGCAAGAATGTCCCTCGCAACGCCGTTCCTGCCTTCACCCGCCGTGCCTACATTCTTACGAGCAGATGGGTTTCACACTCAAGCCTACGACTCCTCTCTAGATATCCTGGCATGAGGTCAGAGGTCAAACTTACATGGTTCGTCTACCAACAATCCAGAATTAGGCCCGAGCTATTTACTGCTACATATTTATTTAATACACCTGACAAGCCTTTGACGGTTTCTTCTCTCTTGTTCCGTCAATGTTTTGTGAAAACAATTGATAAGTCTAACTACGTAACTTGTATCTGATTGAAATGCGGTCATGCGAGTTGTGGTGCAGGTCTTGCTTAAGTTCGCCCTATAGTTGTGAACCTCACACACAGGGAGGAATCAATGGACTGTCCGAAGTGCAATGGGACGATGATGCTAGAGCGGTTCTCGGATTTCTTTGTCGTGTTCTATGCCTGGAAGTGCATCAATTGTGGGGCCATTATCGACCGTACCATTGCCACGAATCGCCGAAAGAGTCTGGCGGTCCGAGAATCTCAGCCTGTTGCCGCGGGCTAGGAGACTGTCCGACATAGACGAAATTGATCAATTTAGGGGGATCAAATCATATTGACTGAATCGAGATCGTTGAGTCTGAGCCAAATACGTGAGTCGAAATTTTCGTGCTTTCCAATGTCGGACAGGCTCCTAGAAACATCGGATCATCTCAAGCTCGGAACTCGGTCCGGTTGGATTTGAGCAATGCATTCTGGACTCCGTCTCGGGAGTCCAGAAAGTCGAAAGCAGGTTATCGCACTCCTTTTCGGCCTCCCTGTCTTCTTAAAACCAGCTGTTTTCGGCTGAATCGCTCACCGATTTAAGTGATAAATCCCGTTGGCAGCTTGTGGCCGGCACGAATCGCTTTTGTTGTGACCCACGATCTGTCTCGGGACACCCTGGCAATAGCCCTAACGGTGACTAGGTCTTAATCTCCGTTGCTATTTAGGTCTCCTTACGAGATATTCTATGAATGCCACAAGAAACACTGCTCGTAGTTTCCCTCCAAGGGCAAGCAGGAAAGGAGAGGGTATGTTTATAGCCAAAAGCCAACTTACCCAGGACACAGTGGCAGCAATAGTGTTCGTCTTCGCTCTTGGCTCTCTCTCGATGATCTGGCCCGGCATCATTGCACTCATCTTTGGTCTGTTCTTGTTGCTCCAATCGTTCGGGCTCGGACACGAAATTACCATGCTGTCCTGGGCCGAACTCACAAATGCACCGATTGTCATCGCCTCTGTTCTACGATCCGGTCCTCCGTCGACTCTTTCATAACATCCAAGCAGAACCGCACCTTACCCTCCCAACTTGATCCACTTCTCGTCGTGTGGCAGCCAATAGAAACCGAGTTTTGCGATCCAACTTCCTAAACGCGGCTGGCTGAAAGTCCAGTCAGTGGTCTTTTGCGCGTAGCTAAAGCCTCACTGCAGCCAATCCCCTTATGGGCATTGCGGGGCGTGATTCATTTCAACCGATCTTCCAGTCGATAGTCTCAGCGCAAATGCGGATCCGCCTCATAGCGTTCTGCAATTCTCCGGAGCGGCACGCATGAGGACTTTTTCCCCTTAACCGACGGCTTCCAGATGGGCACCACTGACGGCGCTCCGAATAGCTGTGTGGAACGATCTGTGATATGGTGCCCGACCACTCAACATTTACTCTTCTGATCGTTGGTTCCTCAGATATGAAACGGTGGCGTTATCGGATATCTGTCCTCCTACTCGTCATCGTTTCGTCAACATGCATACTTGACGTCATGGCCCAAGTTCCCTTTCATCAGAATGGCTCAACGGAAACAAGCGTTGCGACTGTTTATCCACAAGGCCATACCAGTGGACACGGGGAAGAGTCATCCGAAGGAACTGATTTTTCGGAGTTTCACCATCACGTCGCTGGTTTTTTTATCGTCGTGTTTGGCCTGGCTGAGCTGGGCAATGCACTCCAGTACCCCCTGCCACTGTGGACCCGGTTCATTCTCCCTGGCGCGCTCAGTGTGATCGGAGTACTGGTGCTGTTTGGGAATGATCATGGCTCATGGCCGATTCGTTCGTTTGATCTTGTTGGCACCTTGTGGGGCCAAGACCGGGAACTGATCGAACATAAACTCTACGGAGTCCTTGCTCTCGTCATAGCTTTTTTTGAGGCACTCCGCCGTAGTGGGAGGGGTTGGCAGTCTCTGTCGGCAGCTCCACTGGTCATGCTGACCCTGGCCGGTTCGCTGTGGCTGTTCGTCCATGCACACGGGGAGCATCCCGCTCTGGAAAAGATCCAGTTTCAGCATTCCTTGTTAGGGATAGTTGGGACGGGCGCCGCTCTGTCCAAAGGCTTCGCATCCTGGCTACCCCACGCATCTCCTCACGTGACGAAGCGGTGGGAACTCGCCTGGGCGGGATCCGAGATTCTTTTTGGTGTGCTGCTCCTCGTCTACTCTCAATAGAATAGTCGTGAGTCTGGAGGGAATTCGACTCCTTTGAGGCCTATGCCTGATTTCCTGAGTTTCGAAGGAGAAATACGGGGGGCAGACAGTTTCTAAGCGGGCCAGCCATTTCGGACGCCCCAGCGTTATCCCCTTCAGACACCTGCGGCAAGAAATAGTTCCTGATACCGACGTCCTAAGTCAGACAGCTGTGCAGCACGAAGCCCAGGAAGAAACCGTACGCAGCGCCTGATATCAGGCAGAACTGCACATACTGTCGTCGGTCGAGCAGGAGCACAATTGCATTCCGCTCCTCCAGTATTGTGTGCTCGCCGTACAAAGCCCTGGCAACGGCAGTTCAGACATGGTCTTGCGGAAGCTCCTGTGCCTAATTTCTTTACGCAGTGTAACAGCATTGTGGATCGACAGCAGCATGCCGCCCGCCTCGGAAGGATACAACAGCCGGCTCGACCATCTTTTTCGATAGTTGGATACAGCACGTCGCCTTCTGTACCTTGTGTCTGATTAAAAGACATGCCTGTCTCAGACTCTGACAGAGTCGTTATTTTATGGACCCTGAGTGGGGAATAAACGAATCAGGCCTTGCCCAATATGCAGCACTCCATTTTGTTCACGGAATGCAAGTAAGTAAATCTCCTCGAACTCATGAACTGTCGGAATAACAAATTCGTCCACATACAGGCTGAAATCATCTCCGCTGAAGATTTGGACCCCATGCCGTATGACAAGAACACAAGTGGTAACCCCGTACCTCTTTGTTGCTTTATCAATCAGTATTTTGTTTATCTGTTGAATGGCAGCATGTATTTCACGAACTCCTCCGGCACCTTCCGCCCGACCAAGCACTTTCGGAGCGTCAGTTGGCTCATCAAATATGGTCGCAATCTCGATAAAAAAAGGCTGTGGTTTACAAGCAACGTCCGGAGAATCCTGCATGAGATCGATCTCATATGGAACACTTCTGTGCCTATTATAGATTTCAAGGAACTGCTTTGCTGCGTAATATTCCAGCCTTGTGCCTTCAAGAAGTCTGGAAACTTCCATTTCTTGAATGCCATCTGTTGACTGTACTCTAACTTTTTCTGCCATACATTATCCGGCGCGATATGACTATTCGATATACCACTTTGTTAAGGGCTTACTGAATATCCTCCTACAATGCCTGCAACGGAGCAGAGGTCCAAGACAAGGATGGGGGCCTGGTCTTGCAATCAGGCATTTCTGTTGAGGGACGGTACTAGTCTGTTCCAGCAGCCGAAAAAGCAGGCCAGCGGATCGTCGTCGATCTCTTGCACCAAATCATCAAGGCGATGGCTTGATGAGAGCCCTGGATATTCGTGCCATTTCATATCAGCCCGCATCCAGTACAGCCGCCATTTGTTTGCCGATCGAATGAATTTGAGCTTGGCCACCGGCGATTCGAGGTACCATCTTTAGGTGTGGAAATAGGATGAAGGCGGCGTAGCCTTTCGGTTGAGGAATCAACCAATGCCTTGGTTGCCGCCGAGGGGAAAGGATACGCCACCATGGGAGAGAGGAACAGCAATGAGGCGATCGAGTCAAGGGAAGTCTGTTACGACACGCTGGCGCAGTGGGCGCGAGGGAAGATTCAGGCCCAGCTGCAGCAGCTCCTGGAGGAGGAAGTGACCACGTTTCTCGGCCGCGCCCCTTACGCACGCCGAGACGCGGTGTCGTCGGTCGATCCGCCTGCGGGGAGTCGAAACGGCTATGGGAAGTCCCGGCAGTTCGCGATGATGAACGGGACCATCACAGTCCGTCGCCTGCGTGTTCGCGATCTGACGGATCGCTTTGAGAGCAAGGTGCTGCCACTGTTTACGCGCCGCACCCGGGAAGTCGGTGAGGTGCTGCCGGAGCTGTATCTGCACGGGCTCTCCAGCGGGGATTTCGACCTTGCGCTGAGGGGGCTGCTCGGGGAAGGCGCACCGCTGTCAGCCAGCTCGATTCAGCGGCTGAAGGCCCGCTTTGAGATCGAATATGAGGCCTGGACGAAACGGGATCTGTCGAATGTGCAGATCGTCTACTGGTGGGCCGATGGCCTCTACGTAAAGGCGGGCATCGCGGATCGCAAGAGCGCCCTCCTCACGATCGTGGGCGCCCTCACCACCGGAGAGAAGATCGTGCTGGCTTGCGAGAGCGGTGAGCGTGAAAGTAAGGAAAGCTGGCTCAATCTCCTGCGCACGCTCAAGCACCGTGGACTGCGCTTCCCACAGCTGACGGTGGCCGACGGGCATCTCGGGATCTGGGCGGCCTTGGGTGAGTCCCATCCGACCGGGGCAGAACAGCGGTGTTGGAACCCCAAGCTCACCAATGTCCTCGACGCGCTGCCGAAGAAGGCTCAGCCACAGGCGGCCGAGATGCTCAAGGCGATGCCGTATGCCGAGACGCAGGCCGACTGTGAACGACGGCGAGATGCCTTCGTCCGTACGTACCGCAAGACAGATCCGAAGGCCGTCGACACGCTCCTCCGAGACTGGGACCGGATGGTCACGTTCTATGCGTTTCCTCAAGAGCACTGGCGGCATCTGCGGACCACGAACATCGTGGAAGCGCCCTTCGCTGCCGTCCGGCTCCGCACAGATGCCTCCCGCCGCTCCAAACGCGTGGAGGGCGCTCAGGCCATCATCTGGAAAATGCTCCGGGTGGCCGAGACGTCGTGGAGAAAACTCAATGCCCCGGAGCTGCTGCCGCTGGTTGCCTCCGGTGTGCCGTTTAAAGACGGGAGGATGAGTCGGGCAGACGGTGTGACGTGTCATGGGACCGATCAGGCCGAGAGGACCGCCGCCTGATTCCATTTACACACCTATTGACAGGACTTCGGCGATTCTGTCCACTCGGACTGATTGTCCCACCGAGGACGCTTCTCGACAATGACAACCTCATGGCCTTTCACCGTATACGTGAGGTGCAGCTTGTCTCTGAGATGTATAGCCAAGCCCTTAATTACTGATGGACATTGGTGGTGGACTTTGGCGATCATGGGGGTATGAGATGCTCACCAGATTTGCGCCAACGGGTCGTGGAGTTTGTTCGTGGTGGAGGCAGCAAGGCCG
>Ga0224495_10000697_pt1 | contig 25723 bp, 23 predicted proteins | sample SF_Jul11_sed_USG_FD_168128 | JGI IMG/M metagenome (GOLD analysis project Ga0224495, IMG submission 168128) | Sediment microbial communities from San Francisco Bay, California, United States - SF_Jul11_sed_USGS_4_1 | ecosystem: Environmental > Aquatic > Marine > Sediment | place: USA: California...
AATGGCTGCGCAAAAAATGCTGTGCAAAATATCTATCGCATGGACCCGCGGTGTATTCACACCGGATAGCATCTCTAACACGGCTTCATTCCAGCCCTGCGGGCCAGGCAATTCCGTTTTCAGCAAGCCGGGAATATCGATGCGCAACTCCTGGCTTCCATCCGTGTGGCGAATCAGCACCGGTCGGTCGACCATTTGAAGCAGGGACTGATCGTTCAGACCGTCTCCCAGCCCAATGCTGAAGACATTTCCAAATTGTTTTTCGTAAAGGCGCTTCAGGATTTTCACCGCAAGGCCCTTATCGTGCCTGCCCATGATGTGGAAGATCTTTCCACGGGTCCAGCAAAGCCCTTCCTTGTTGATCGCCTGCAGGAAATGCTCATCGGCCGCGTCCTCGAAAATGAACGGCTCATCAAAATCACGCTGTCTGGCCAATTCCGCTTCATTTGTTGTGAGGCCAGTCAGCCCGGCAATTTCACTGACAGTCATCTCGGCAAAACCGCGTGCCTTTACCCCAAGCCTGTCACGGAGCTGGATAAATATTTTTCTGACTTCCTCGTAGGGCATGCCCAGAAGAATGCGCCGATATCCGGCCGATTCACCTGCCTCGAAAGGGAACGTGAAATATCCGTACGGGATGAATATCCCGCCGCCGTTCTCTGTGACGAAAGGGTGGGTATTACCCAAAAGACGACGATATTCTTCGATCTCGGCGCGTGTCTTGCTGGAACAGAGGATAAGCGGTACATCCAGCGCCTGGATCTTTTTCAGCGCTGGCGCAGCAGCCGCAAAGGAATAATCCGCCGAATCCAGCAGGGTTCCGTCAAGGTCGCTGATGATGATCGTTTTGGGCATGCTGCCGTTCCTTTCATCGTTGGCTACCCTCATTTACCGGGCGGCGGTCCTATCCAGCCAGCTTTTGTACCCCTTACTTCGCGAATACAAAAGAAAAACACGGGGAATATGAACGAGTATCGTTCACATGAGAAGCTATCGTAATACGAAGCCGGAAGCAAATGCCAGTTACAGGGTCATAGAAGCAATGATATTTTATGTAAGGGTTTTATATACTTATGACACTGATATCGCTGACTAACTGGCAAGCGCATTTTGATGTTGCCCTTTGCTTCTTTGCGTGGCCTGTATTAGCAGGTATCCTTGACTTTCTTCCCGCAGTTGTACAAAAATCGACCGCGTTACACGCGGTGTTTCATGTATAAAGCGCCAACTGTGCAATAATGATGTATAAAAACACAGAGGCTAGGCCTGTATAGCAATCAAATAATAATTTTTCTGCTTCACTTCAACCGGATCTGCAATGTCCATTAAAGAACTTATTCTCCAGCCTTCCTTTGTCATTGCACCAGATGCGCCAGCCATACAGGCGCTACACAGCATGCTAAAGCACAATATAAATCATGTTGCAGTAGGCGAAGGACGCCATGTGACAGGGATCGTCAGCATTTCCGACATACTCAAGCAGCTGATACCAGCCAGCGTCAGGCAACCAGAGGGAATGATGGATCTGAAGTTTGCGGGCGATTCATCGCGTATGCTAGCCGCAAACCTTAAAAAGCTGGAAAACATTCAGGTTCGTGAAGTGATGCAATATGTGCCGCCGGTTGATGAGAACTGCCCGCTGCTCGAGGCCGCACTTTTGTTGTTTCAAAGCTCCGGCCCGCTTGCAGTGGTCGATGCCGATAACAATTTCAAAGGGATGCTGAGTCGTCGTGCCTTTGTTGAATACCTGACCCGACAGGCAGAATCCTAAGATGCACGGCACAGCAGATTTTACCACCCAGGTGATCTTCGGGTGGAGTCCGATGGCAGTTTCTCTGGCTATCTTCACGATCACTTATGCCATTATCGTTACTGAGCAAATTAATCGCTCGCTGGTGGCTCTTATCGGCGCAGGATTGATGGTGTTCGCCGGGGTGCTGCATCAGTCCGAAGCATTCGCTGGAATCGACCTCAACACCATCAGCCTGCTTACCGGCATGATGGTAATTGTCGCCGTGACGCAAAAAAGCGGCGTTTTTCAGTACATCGCCGTCGCCTCTGCCAAGCTGGTCAAAGCGGACCCTTGGGGCGTCATGATGGTGCTATCGCTGGCAACTGCAGTATTTTCGGCGCTGCTGGATAATGTCACAACAGTTTTGCTGGTCACGCCCGTCGCCCTGCTCATCACCGATGCGCTCAAGGTCAAGCCCTACCCCTACCTTGTTGCGGTGATCATGTCCTCCAACATTGGCGGCACAGCCACTTTGATTGGCGATCCACCCAATATCATGATCGGCTCGGCAGCCAAGCTGACTTTTACCGATTTTGTACTTAACCTCGCTCCCGCTGCAATCCTTGTCGGTTTATTTACGTGGCTTGTTTTTTATCTGGTGTGGGGCCGGAAGTTGACGGCAGCCGCAGAGGACCGCGCACAGGTGATGTCTTTCGATGAACGCGAAGCCATTACCGATGTAAAGCTGCTAAAACAATCGCTAACCATCATCGGTCTGGTGACCTTAGGCTTCATTTTTGCGCACCAGCTACAGCAGGAGCCCGGCACCATAGCCATGTTTGGCGCTGCCGTATTGCTGGTGTTACGCGTGCTTGGCGACAAGGCCGAAGATCAGGCGCACAAAGTACACAAGGCTTTTGCCGAGGTAGAGTGGATCACCATTTTCTTCTTTATCGGCTTGTTCATTGTTGTGACCGGCATCGAAAAGGCGGGCGCGCTCAAGTTGTTGGCGGATCAACTGGTGAGCTGGACACGCGGCGATTTTCAGGCGACTGCTGTATTGATACTGTGGGTATCCGCTTTGCTGTCGGCCGTTGTGGACAATATTCCCTTTGTTGCCACGATGATACCGGTTATTAAAAACATGGGGATGATCTTTGATGCCGAACAGATGCGTGCACTCTGGTGGTCGCTGGCACTTGGCGCCTGCCTCGGTGGCAATGGCTCATTGGTTGGTGCCAGCGCAAATCTGGTGGTAGCGGGATTCGCCGAACGCACCGGCCAGCCCATACGCTTCCTTCCATTTATGTTGACCGCGATGCCGCTGATGCTGGCCAGCATCGCCATCAGCCATCTTTACATCTTTTTAAGATATTTTTAATTATTTACCGCGGCTTTTCTCCTGACTAAGCGCAGCAAGCTCAGCCTTGCCAGATGGTACAATTCTTACACTTTCATATTCATAACTTCAGGGCGTTACGATGCACACACTGATTTGCGGTTCGATGGCTTATGACACCATCATGGTTTTCAAAGACCATTTCAAGAAACACATCCTTCCCGAGCAAATACATATACTTAATGTCGCGTTCCTTGTTCCCGAAATGCGTCGTGAATACGGTGGTTGCGCCGGCAACATCGCCTACAACTTGCAAATGCTGGGTGGCAGCCCGCTGATCATGGCAACCGTAGGCGATGATTTTGCCCCTTATGCCACACGGCTGGAAAACTTGGGCTTGCAGCAAACACATGTGCGGCATGTGCCGGACAGCTTTACCGGACAGGCTTTCATCACTACTGACCTTGATGACAACCAGATCACCGCATTTCACCCTGGTGCAATGGGGCAGTCCCATCTGAACAGCGTTTCCGCTGCAAAAAAAGTCGACCTTGGCATCGTATCACCTGACGGACGCGATGGAATGATCCAGCATGCGCAGGAATTTGCTGATCTTGGCATACCCTTCGTGTTTGACCCTGGCCAGGGCATGCCGATGTTCTCCGGACCGGAACTGTTGAATTTTGTAGACCAGGCTACCTATGTCACCGTGAACGATTACGAAGCCAGGTTGCTGCAGGACAAAACCGGGAAAAAATTGAATGAGATCGCACAGTGCGTGAATGCTCTGATTGTCACGCTGGGCGGAGATGGATCCCTGATCTATACCGATGGCAGGCAGATCGCCATCCCTACCCCCAAGCCACATGCCATCGTCGACCCGACCGGCTGCGGCGATGCTTATCGCGCCGGCTTGCTGTATGGGATCCAGAAGGGCTGGGAGTGGGAAATCACCGGACGTCTCGCCTCACTGATGGGCTCGCTCAAGATTTCCAGTCGTGGCGGACAGAATCACAAGTACACCCGGGTAGAATTATCGAATCTGTACGAAAAGCACTTCGGCCATACCATCAAGCTGTAAGTTAATGATAGTTTGGGACGCCATTGCCTCCGCCATCAGTCATGCGAGGCGGCGTCCCTTTATCCTGAACAACCACTTTCCGGTCGGCGGTGGTTGCATCAATGAGTCATATTGTCTGGAAGGAACAGACGGCTCTCGCTATTTTCTCAAGCTGAATGATGCCCGGCATTTGCCCATGTTTTCTGCGGAATCGGAAAGTTTGAATGCAGTCAGCGCGACGAATACAGTCAGGGTTCCACAGGTTATTGCTTTCGGCAGCGCTGGAATACTCAGCTATCTGGTGCTTGAATACATGGAATTATGTTCATCCGGAAACAGCAGGCTGCTTGGCGAACAACTTGCGATGCTTCATCGCAGCACCTCCCCCCGTTTTGGTTTCGCACACAGCAACTACATTGGCACGAACCCACAGCCAAACGACTGGAAAAGCAATTGGGCTGATTTCTGGTGTGAGCATCGCCTTGGCTTTCAGTTGCACCTTGCGGAGCAGAACGGTTTCGGAAGGCAGCTGACGCGCCTCGGAGAAAAGCTTATGGGTCACCTCCCTGCATTCTTCGACGGCTATATCCCGCAGCCCGCTCTGCTGCATGGCGACCTGTGGAGCGGCAACCATGCTTTTCTTGCTGACGGCATGCCGGTGATCTTTGATCCCGCCGCCTATTATGGCGACCGCGAATGTGACCTCGCAATGACGGAGTTGTTTGGCGGCTATCCAGCGGATTTCTATGCTGCCTACCGTGCCGCATACCCCCCGGATACAGGCTATGCGATGCGCAAGGATCTATACAACCTGTACCATATCCTCAATCATGCCAACTTGTTCGGAAGAGGGTATGTAAAGCAGGCAGAGCTAATGATGCTGAGATTGATAGCATCATGTAGTTGAAGCCAAAACCCATTGGCTTTTTCATGGCGTATTATGCATAAAGTTGATTGGAATATTGATTGTCAATGGATCCATTTTTACCGAGGAAAACGCTTTCCTTGGGTCAAACCATGAATCGATCCATCCGTACAGTTTGGCGATATGAGCAAATGTAGCTTGAAGAGCTTCTACTTTGGGATCTGACAATTGCTTTCCATGAAAGAGTGGGTTGCGTACCGCTTTGTAGAAAGCCATGTTTTGCTCATATAGCGCTTGATTATGGTGCTTTAGGCTAAATTCGTTTTGAACTGCTGCAGGCATCCTGTGGTAGACATTTTCTGCGTAAAGCTTGGAGCCAAAGGCAGTCGGCTTGTGAAGTTTAGCCGAAAGCTCTGCAGATGCCTTTCCCAATTCAGCCGATTTGTAGACTAGCGCGCCTGGCAAATATGCCTCCACACCCAGAATTGATTTCTGCAGCATAAAAGTCACAAAATCTTCTGCCGCCATCACCCAAGTAAGCAATGTAGTCTCAATCTGGCCACTTTGATTACGGGGTGCAAGGTATTCTTCAGCATCTGAAGAGTTTACAAACTCGTGGGCAGCCTGAAATTCCTCACGCAAATTGATTAGAGGGATGTTGCTAAAAGTAAGGCCGAAAGGTGGGTTTGTTTTCACATCAGTCACCTCAAACTATAGAAAAGTTAAGTGCAATTATTTAATTTTTGCATTGCTGCTACAGACAAATTCGGCTTTATTATGAGAGGGTAATGATATTTACTGCTGCAATGACCTTAACTGCAATCACCAATCCTTCGCCAATGGATTACTGCAAGCCGCCTGAAACAGCTGGCGGTCATCCATCCGGATCGCACTCATCGGGCCACCCCACAGGCATCCAGTATCGAGCGCGATGATATTTCTCCGGTGCAGAAAGCCGAGCGCGGACCAGTGACCGAAGATCACTGTTGCATCGCTGTTGGCGCGACCAGGGATATCAAACCACGGCAGGTAGCCATGCGGAATTTTCTGAACCGGGCCTTTGAATTTAAACTCCATCCTGCCCTCCAGCGTACAGATTCGCATGCGGGTAAAGACGTTGACAATGACACGCAGACGTTTATAGCCGGTGAGGCTGTCGTCCCAGTTGTGTGGAGAATTACCGTACATATGCGAAAGAAAAGTGACGTAGTCATCGCTGCGTAACATCGCTTCAACTTCACGCGCAAGACCCTCGGCTTGTTTGACGCTCCATTGGGGGAGCAGCCCTGCATGAACGAGCACATGGCCATCTTGCGAATGCATCAGGCGCTGGTTGCGCAGCCAATGCAACAGCTCGTCACGGTCCGGCGCCTTGAGAATCCCGTCAAGCGTGTCGGTGCGATTCAGTTCCGCTATACCTTCTGCAACGGCTAAAAGGTGCAGGTCGTGATTGCCAAGCACGGTGATTGCACTGTCTCCCAGTGACTTCACCAGCCGCAACACTTCTAGGGATCCCGGCCCACGATTCACCAGATCGCCTACCAGCCAGAGCTGATCCGCTGCCGGATCAAAGTTTGTATCCTCCAGCAGTCGCACCAGCTCGGCATAGCATCCCTGCACATCACCCACCGCATAAATTGCCATCGTGCCCACTCGGTTGGATTACATGTAAAATAGCGTATCAGATTTTTGTACTGCTCGATGAGTTTCATCTGCAAGATATTGCTTCAAAGCACACCACCCCTGCATCTGCTTGAAGCATTGGATTGTGCTTTGATAAAAATGGCGTTACTTCAAAATACGCGCACTTTAATTATATTTATATAGCAAGAATGGGCGATAAAAATAAGCAGGTATGGCTGGTCATTTCCCATATTTTCAACATGGATGGTCGTGCGTCGAGCCAGACCATCACGGACAAGATTCCGCATTTTCTCAAGCATGGCATTCGCCCCATAATCGTCAGCGCGTTCATGGGAAACAAGGACAAGGTATTGGAGCACCATCAGGTACTTCCCTGTTTGCCAGTTGCCCTGCGCTTTGACCTGCGTCACTACCTGAGGCAGCGCATCTCCTCACGAATGCTGTACCGGATCTTAATGTCAGTAGTTTCGTTGATTTTGCTGCCCTTTTACCTGATTGAGAAGCTCGTTATCCCCATAGAAACCAGCTGGTCATGGGCATTTTCTGCTTATTTCATGGGCGCGCGCGTCATCAAGACACGCAACCCCGGGCTCATTTATTCAGCAGGAGGCGCCTATGCGGCGCATCTGGCAGCATATTGGCTGAAGCTGCGTTTCGGTTTGCCGTGGGTTGCCGAAATCCACGACCCGATGACTTTTCCTGGCCAGACAACAAACAAGGCGCGCACCCGCTTTTCAATCTGGCTGGAGGAAAAAATCTGCCAGCATGCCGACGTTGCTTTCTGGTTTACAGAAAAAGCGTTGGCGGAAGCAAGATCAAGACATCCCGAGTTGGGCGAACGAGGACATTGCCTGCTTCCTGGGGCCAACGAGCCAGAATTTCCGCGCTTACCCTACCAGCGTGGCAAGCAGTTGGTTATTGGCTATTTCGGATCGCTGGCGGATACGCGCAATCTCGGCATATTTATGCAGAGTTTGCGCAAATTTATTGAAATTGACCCGCAACGTGCCGATCATGTCCGGCTGCGAATTTATGGCGGCAGTATGGATCCGGTGTCAGCGCGCTCTTTGCGTGATTTTCCTTTTCCTTCGATGATTGAGCAATTTGGCCGGCTTGAGGCAGATCCGATAACGGGAGAAAGCGGCAGAGAGCGTGTGCTGAAGCAAATGAACGCGGCGGATTGCCTGTTACTGTTGCACGGCACGGTTCCATTTTGTGAGCAGTACATCCCCTCGAAGATGTACGAATATCTTTGGACGCAGCGCCCGATACTGGCGCTGATTTGGCGCAATCCGCACATGGAGCGCATGCTGCGCGAGCTTGGACATTGGACAGTGGCGGCAGATGACGCGGATGCAATCGCGGCGGCGCTGGATGAATTGCACAACCGATGGATTCGCGATGATCTGGCTGATTCCGGAAAACCCTCGCCCTACACCGTCGAAGCCGCCGTGCGCCAGATCATTACGTGGGTCGATGCTATACAACCCTGATTTATAAGCGATACTTAATGCCAATGAACGATATCGTTCTCTATTGCAAATCATACCGTTGCGATTTATACCGCGCTGCCCGGCTTGCCGACAGTGTTCGCCGGTTCAACACTCAGAATCTGCCGTTCTACCTGTCCTGCCCTGCCAGTGACCTGGAGTTGTTCAGAAACACCATCGGCATCGACGGGGTGATTTTCATAGAAGACGAGGAAATCATCGCGACAAATCCCGCCCTCGACCAGAAGCTTATCGACGAGCTGCCCGGTGTTGTATCGCAACAGATTGTGAAATCAGAATTCTGGCGACTGGGGTTTTGTGAAAATTATCTGTGCCTCGATTCTGACTCGTATTTTATTCGTAATTTTGGCAAATCTGACTTTCTGACACCTGAGGGAGTGCCTTATACCGTGATGAACGACAGCATGGAACTTCGCCTTTTTGGAGCGCTGCACCGTTATGATAAGATTGCGCGCAACATTGATGCGGATTGCAAGGCAGTGATGAATATTTTTGGACGCCACGGAAAACAGTATGAATTTGGCCCACTACCCGTAGTATGGAGTAAGCGCGTCTGGTCGGATCTTGCAGAGAAATTCCTTGAGCCGCGCGGTATGAATTTTTTTGATGCGATGAAGCTTTTTCCTTCAGAAATGCGCTGGTATGGCGAGGCGCTGCTGAAGTTTCGTTCCATAGAGCTTTGGCCTGTTGAAACACTGTTTCGCTGCTACCACTATGAGCATCAGTATATCGAATCGAAAAAGTCCGGCGAAACCGATGAGCTGCTGAGTCAGATATTTCTCGGCGTAGTCAAGCAGTCGGCATGGGATAAGCCGATGGAATACGGATACAATAAGAGCATATTGTCCAGACTGGCACGTAAGTTTAAACGCCGTGTCCTCAAGCGGCTAACTTAGGAAAAGCTTGGCAATGTTACGTTTTTGCCGTACCTGCATAAGAGGGCTGGGTTAACATTTGGCCCGATTTACTAGGACAATAGTCAAATATTAGGCTGAGGAATGCACCCGCTACTTTTTAAAATTAAACGCTTTTACCGCAAGGAAAAGCTCCCCGACCCGCTTGCCTATCTTTACAAGTGGTTTGATTGCACCCCCAAGGGGGTCTTCCAGGTTGGCGCAAGCTCCGGCCAGGAGATAAAGTACTTTGCGGAACATGGCGTTAATACCGGGATTTTTGTCGAACCCTTACCTGATGCATTTCAGAGATTGAAAATGGCTGCATCCGCTTATGACGGGTTTTACCCCGTTAATGCGGTCTGCTTGGATATTGCAGGTAAGACATGCGACTTCTATGTCTCAGGCAGTAACGGCGCCAGCTCTAGCACCCTGAAACCGACAGGCGTTCTATCGCTTCACCCTGAAGTCAAGTTTGAACTCAAACCTGTTAGCTTGAAGTCAACCACCGTAAATCAAATCGTGGCTGATTTTAAGGAAAGGGGGCTAACAAATGTTATTGCCCCGATTGACCTTCTTTACCTTGATACGCAAGGAGCCGAGCTGAGCGTCTTGAAAGGCGCTGATGAATTACTCAAGCAGGTGCTTTATGTATTTGCTGAGGTTAGCCATGGAGGACTATACGAGAATGATGTGGGGCACAATGAACTGACAGAATATCTGGAAGGGCGCGGGTTTTTTCTTGCTTTTCTTTATATGAACAAAACCCGGTGGGGAGACGCACTCTATGTTCACAATTCTCTTTTTGAAAAGTAGCCGACACGTGCCTATTTGTTTTTATGCCTTAACGTACCAGTCGTCACATTTTGAAAATTTTTCAAACACACGCTTATAACCATTAAGTATAAGTAACTCATGAATTTTTTCTCTAGCATGGGTATAGTTATGCTCAACAGTAATGATTCGAATGTCGTAATATGAGAAATCGAAGCTGCTAAGTATGGTCAGCTCGGAGCCCTCTGTATCAATGGAGAGATAATCGATTTCATGAGGTGCCCCATGTTGTTTAAGCAGCTCATCCAAGGTAATTGTCTCTACAGGGTAGACTTCCCCTTCTTGTCGAGCAATTAAATGCCCGTCGCTGTCAGAGAACGCCTTTATCGTTGAAAGCTCTTGAGCTGTAACCTCATTGAATTCCAGAAGCTCACCACTTTTATCCCAAACGCATTTCGTTTCTATTTTGCAATTTCTGTTGGCCCTCAAATCAGCATGCCAGCACCGTGCTGGTTCGGCTAATATTCCATTCCAGTCGTATGATTTCTCCAATAAGTAACTATTGCTTAAGGTTATGCCATTTGTGGCGCCAAATTCGACAAAAAACCCCCCTTTCTTTTCGTTTGTCATAAACAGGACAAACAAATCCTGAAATATCTGAGCCTTGGAGAAATTGAAATTTTTTATGACGAACGCCAAAAAAGCCTCTTCTTTATCTTCAGACAGCACTGTTTCGCTTCCACGATATTTCAACAAGGCGGAAAACAGTTCAGCAGGATCGGCGGCATTTATAAGTTCAAGATCAAATATTTTCCCTATCTGCCGAAGTTTTCTTTGTGCGAATTTTTGTTTTGCCATATTCAGTTGATTGGGGGAGACTTAAGGATTGGAGCAATCCGAATTTGTTGGACATATTTGTCAGAGGTTATCACGGCATTGCGTAAAGTGGAATTGGGTTCTTTCACGTAAGTACATGTGGTTTATATGTGTTTGTTATCCTGTTTACAAAAGCGCCAAGGTTAAACCTAGAGCAACGATCCAGCGCATATGATGAATGCACAGTCGCTTTTCTGGCAGCCAGTATGTCACCGCTGCTAATACTGTGCTTGACGCTCAAACTCAAATACAAGCACTCTACCAACATTTTCAATTCGACCGCATACAAAAAGAAGTGCTGTAGCCAGAGCCAAAGATTATGCAGAAATACGCTTGCTTGTTATGTATATTTTGTACTCACATGGTTCTTAATATTATGTAATACAGTTAAAGCTGCTGGCATGCAAAAGCGACACACAAGCCGGTATACGGCCATCAGAAACCAAACGCATGAATGATGAGGACGGAGAATACTGCTAACGCCCTCAAGCCATCTATATCTGCACGATATTTGAGATGATGGGTGTGAATGCTTCCTGTTGTCAATTTTGTTTCCGAGTTGTCTGATGATGATTTCTCAGCACGATTCAGATCAGGGCTCATAGAAATTTATATATTGTCAATCATGCGCACTTGCATAATTCAGTCGTCTGCAACAACTGCATGCAAATACCACGGACAATTGGCAATGCAAATTATCGATCAATTTCCTTGTAAATCGCATCGCCCAAGAGAAGATATCCTGTGGTTGAAACATGGGTGTTGTTCGCAAAATATAGATCAATAGTCTTCTCGTGAATGGCCTGACGAAATATTCTCAGGATGTTTGGCGCATTAAAACGACGCTCTGCTTCGTCCCAGTATTTTTTATTGGGGTTTAGATAGACCGTTGATTTGTCTGGAATGATAACCCAAATGATTGAATATTCCGGCATCCTCTCGCTAATTTTTTCCATGTATACCAGAACATTTTCTCCCAAATCCTGTTTTTGATCTTTTTCATAGAAAAGCACATCATTACAGCGCGGATGACTGAACAAATCGCAACCATTGTTTATTCGTTCAATCCTTACTTCACCAGGCAGATCCCATTTTTTAAAATCATTCTTGCTGCTTAGTTGCTCATATTTGAGTGCGTTCATCTCGGTTCTAATGCCAACAGATACCCTTCCAGAATAGTCGTTCTTCTTGCGGTCAAGAAATGTGTAGGGTGTTTCCGCCTTGGCCATGGGAAGCAAATGGTATTCAGTATGTTTGCAACCAACTGAACGTGCCAGCCGCTCTTCGATACCTTTCTCCACGCTTTCAATTACTACATACTTTCCCTTGAAGCCCTTGGCTCGAACCCAGGCTGTGAAATCCTCACAAATCCTGAATACATTTTCCCATGGCTCTGTTCTGACACGCACCCCGCGCTTAGCAAGCACGGTTTGCCAGATCTGGGCGTAGGTAAAGCTATCGCCGATTGCCAAAACGTCTGCTTCATTCCATTCAGCCGATTTCATCATGTCGGGGTCAATCGATGGTTGCTTCATCGTCCACCCAAAAAGAGATTCTGGAAGTTTTGCCATCCGTGTTAAATCTCCCTCAAAGCTTGCCAGCGGCAAGAAATAAAATCCTACCAAGCCGTAAATACCCATTGAAAAACCCACAAGCATCGAAAAAAACCTGGCTTGTTTCATTGGCTCAAAACTGGAAGTAAAGGAAAGGGCTGTAACTCCCAAACCTGTCGATTGCAAGAACGAGAAAGACTGCGGCAATAATTGATTGCCCGAGTGTAAGCAGAGTCCCACCACCAATGAATTTCAGGCGAGTTGAATTTGGAAGCAGCCAGACCCAAGCCATCGCTGAAAGCAACATGATAACCAGCTCCCGACCGCTCAGTCCCGTGCTTAATAGCAATTGTCCGTGAATCACCTTTTCAAAGGTGATTTCCCGTGCTTCGATACCTGTCATCGCTTTAAGCATTATGAAAGCGTGTGCTATATCGGTTGATCTGAAAACTACCCAGGCCAACACAACTGATACAAAGGTGATGGCGCCTCCGGCAATTACTGAAAACATGGAAGGAACCCAACGCACTGCCCCTGCGGGCAACCACTCGCGCCACAGATGGTTGATGGCCAAATACAGGCCATGCAAAGCGCCCCAGCAGACAAACGTCCAGCCTGCACCATGCCACAGGCCGCCTAACAACATGGTTACCATCAGGTTAATATACCGGCGTAACTTTCCTTTGCGATTCCCGCCCAACGGTATATACAGATAATCACGCAAAAATCGAGAGAGAGTCATATGCCAGCTACGCCAGAAATCAATAATACTGCTAGCTTTGTATGGTGAGTTAAAATTTATTGGCAAACGGATATTGAACATCAGTGCGATTCCCAACGCCATGTCGGTGTAGCCTGAAAAATCAAAGTATATTTGCATGGTGTATGCCAGCGCTCCTGACCAAGCTTCATATACCGTAGGGATTTCACCTCTCTCAACCCCTCCAAATACCGCATCTGCATATGGCGCAAACGAATCGGCCCAAAGTGTTTTTTTGCACAACCCCAAAGTAAACAGGAGTATCCCATCGGCTACATGGCTCCAATTGATACGATAGTTGGAGCGCTGCGCAAATTGCGGCATCATTTCCCCATGATGCAACACGGGGCCAGCAATAAGGTGTGGAAAGTACGTTACAAACAATGTGTAATGGACAAAATTGTATTCCCTAACTTTGCCCTGCCATGTATCCACAAGAAAGGCGATTTGTGTAAAGGTAAAAAATGATATCCCGAGCGGAAGGATAATTTCAACCAGTGAAAATTGGGTGCCTGCAACCCTGTTAACGCTACCCAGAAAGAAGTCTGCATACTTGTAATATCCCAGCAGCAGCAGATTGGCGGCGACAGCTATTATCAAAAGTTTTTTTCCATCCCCCGCGGCCTTCTTCAATCGCTCCTTGGCAATCCACATCCCGAAGACGTAATTGCAAATAATTGACAGCAGCAGCAAGCCAACATATGCGACATTCCAGTAACCATAAAAAAATATTGAGGCTACCGCCAACCAGGCGGCCGAATATGTATGATTCAGTTGCGCCAGCCAGAAAAACACCAGCAGCGCGATCGGCAGAAACAGAAAAATGAATTCGTAAGAGTTAAATAACATGGGTCATTTGATGGATGAATCAAATTTATTATTTTTGGTTTTAACGTTGTGCATTCTTAAATGTTATTTTTTTTGTATATAAGTTCGCAAATTCTGCCTGTTTTCAGGCAGCCAGAAGGAATAGCAACGAACAAAAGGCAACTTTTTCATACTAATTTAGGATGTGTTTGCAAAACGATTTCCCACACTCATAAATGAGATTAAGGCCGGGTAAGTAAATAATTCGATGCACGCCTTAAATCTGCTTGCAGGTAGAAGAGTATTTGGCTTGAATAGCAGTGTAGCTATCAATGATCCCCACAAGCTGGCGTATATCCATTTTTCAATCGTTTGGCAATGGATTTGCGTCATATTCAACATGTATGTAACGTTTTTCTGTTTTATAGGTACCTCTTTTAAATCTCAAGCAGGGCTGCTTTTAAGTTAATAATGATATACAGCACACGGTTGCAAAAAGACTTCAAATCGCTATAAGTAGCGGCTATCAACAGGCAGTCTTTATGGTTTGAAGTGTGTTTTTCAAATCAAAAATTTGTGTGCCGGATAACTCATATACTACTTTTCTGCTAAAGTGCGCGCCATGAACAGCAGCAAGCTATATTTCCGTCTCTTAAGCTACGTCAAACCCTATTGGCGCGCTTTCACAGCATCTGTTTTGGGAACAGCGGTTGTCGCTGCCACAGAACCACTGACCGCCGCTTTAATGAAACCAATGCTGGACGGCACGTTTGTTAACAAGGATCAGGCGATGATTCGCATTGTACCTGCCGTGATTATTTTGATTTTTCTTGTACGCGGCATCGGTTCATTCATAAGTGTTTATGCGATTAACTGGGTGGGCAACAAGCTGGTAATGGATTTGCGCAATAAGATGTTTTGCAAATTGCTTACTTTGCCGACACGTTATTATGACGATCACGCCACTGGAAATCTTATATCGAAACTAACTTTCGACGTTACTCAGGTTACCAGTGCCGCAACCACTGTAGTCACGGTAGCCGTTCGCGATAGCATTGTTCTGGTTGGATTGATGGGGTGGCTATTTTATCTTAATTGGAAATTAACGCTGCTTACTTTGCTAATGGCTCCGGTTATTGCCTTGATTATTAGAACTATTAGCAACCGTATGCGTGTCAGCAGTCGAGACTCACAAAAAGCAATGGGTGATGTCACTCAAGTTATAGAGGAAAGCGTCAGTGCGCACAAAGTTGTCAAATTATTTGGTGGGCAATCATACGAGAGCCGGCGTTTCAGCGCGCAGGCTAACTGGGTACGTCGCTATGCCATGAAACAGGCAGCGGCGGGAGCAGCCAACGTGCCCATCGTACAGATGGTGGCAGCGGTCGCTTTGGCGGTCGTGGTGTATTTGGCTACTTTACAATCCAACGCGGATGAGGTCACTGTGGGCGGATTTGTCTCGTTTATTATGGCGATGTTGATGCTGACAGCGCCTTTAAAGAGGCTGACAGGCGTAAGCGAACACTTGCAACGCGGACTTGCCGCAGCTGAAAGCGTGTTTTCTTTGCTTGACACGGAGAGCGAAACCGATAGCGGTATTAAGACCATTGGCAGAGCTCGTGGCGAATTACGTTTCGACAATATTCGGTTTTCTTATGCGCCAGAGATTCGCCCCGCGCTCAATAATATTACTTTGCACATTCGTGAAGGAGAAAACATCGCCCTCGTTGGAGCTTCAGGCAGCGGCAAAACGACTCTTGCCAATCTTGTTCCACGCTTCTACATTCCAACCAGCGGAGAGATTTATCTTGACGGGCACAATCTTGCAGAGTTAACCCTGACAAGCTTGCGTGCCAATATCGCACTGGTCAGCCAGGAGGTAGTTTTGTTCAACGATACTCTTGCTGCAAATATCGCGTATGGCCAAACACGCGATGTTAGCGAAGCTGAAATTATTGCTGCCGCAAAAACGGCGCATGCCATGGAGTTTATACAGGAGTGGCCGCAGGGCCTTAATACACTTGTCGGCGAGCGCGGTGTAAAACTTTCAGGCGGCCAGCGGCAGCGAATTGCCATTGCTCGCGCTGTCTTGAAGAATGCGCCCATACTTATACTTGATGAAGCCACATCCGCTCTTGACAGCGAATCTGAACGCCACGTTCAAGCCGCGCTGGAAACCTTGATGCATGGGCGTACCACTCTGGTCATAGCACACCGCTTGTCCACCATTGAAAAGGCAGACAGGATTGTTGTCCTGCAAAAAGGGGAAGTCGTTGAGATCGGCTCGCACAACGAGTTACTTGAAAGAAACGGGGTATACGCACAGTTGCATAGCATTCAGTTTTCTGCAGCGGGCAATCCTCATTTCGCGTAACCATGCTTTACTTCCAAATTCTGGTTTGCGCTCACCTTAATGATTTACATCAGCTTCTACTGCGAGAAATTAAGCAAACAAGGCCAGGTGCTCGCTAAAAAGTGGGAAGCCATGTCTACTAATAAGATAGCCCGCAAAACCGAGGTTAACGCATCCGTTAAACAAAAAGTTCAAAACACATGTATACATTAAATCCCTAATGCCGATTTCGAACCTCATCCCGGAACAGCCTGTAATCATAAAATTCGCATATTTGCCTTTTAAAGGAAAATGCGCGCCCTCGGTCAGCAAGAATGAATTGTGTCGGCAACCGCAAACACTTTTCAACTGAGTTTAGACAGCAAAACCTAATTTCAAACAACAAGATGCAGAAGATTGCAATATACTGCTTCATATTCCTGTGCCACCTTATTCCAGCTACGTTCAAACTTCGGCACAGCGTCACTTCGGCATAACTGTTTTTCTAGTGCCTCTACCCAGGTTTCTAACGATGCTGAAAGGGGCAGTACACTCCCTGACAATGGCGTAACCTGAGCGGCAGCACCACATACCTCGGAAATTATTACCGGCACCCTTGCCGCCATCGCCTCGCTGATTACCATACCGTAAGGCTCAGCTTTGGCTGGATGTAACAAGACATCGAAGTCCGCAAATTTGGTTTGATTGCTCCACCCCAGCAAGTTATAGCCTCCCTGCCAGCTTGCAAACAAATGCTTCACTTCTGAGGCGTCTGGTCCTATCACGCAGAACTCCAGATTAGGCCGGGTATGGCGCAATGAAGCAATTATTTCAACTGCAAATTGCAAACCTTTGCGCTGCCATTCCTTGCCAACGAAACCGACCACACCACCGTTTAAAGGAACATTTCGCGCTTCACGCAACAAGCCCGGAGTGACTCCCGGCACGATCGGCTGAGTAAGTTTATGGGCCATTTCAGGATAGTAATGTGTCAGACTATGGCTTATAACAACCGAATTTGGAACGATGCTTCGTGCCACAGTTAACTCACGCCGTTCAAGATACATCTGCATCGCAACACGCAAAGACACCTTGCGCCACCATGGTCTGTCACGCACATGAGCAAAGGGCGGGCCATGAAAAGTTGTCACATGATGGCTGCATAGTCGCTCATGACTGTGAATCAGCCATTCCTTTCGCGGATTCAATTCAAGCCAGTGCTGAACACGCCTGCCAAACCGCAGCAATGACAGCCAGCGCGGCCGCGGCGCTATTGTTCCAATTTCGTGAATCGCCACCCCTTCTGGTTTTTCGGCAAGGCATTCCTCACACAGCACCTCAACGTCATGCCCAAGATTATGAAGTTCTTGCGTCAACTCCCACACATAGCGTTCCATGCCGCCTACAGGCCCGTAACGTCGCACAACATGCAGGAGTTTCATATTATTTTCTGGTGTCGCAGCCATCGGCATACAGGTGAACAGGTATAATTAAACATGTGAGCATTCAACGCCGGATACTATGCAAAACTTCAAGGAAAAGCCACCCCTCCAACTTTCACGCAGTACGCTCACGCTGATATACATTAAAGCGGGATAGGGTTTGTTAAATTGAGCCTTTTGCCACACATGATCAATCCGTTTGGATTTACCTGCTGCTTCCCTGACGGATTCCGATCTCTATGAGCTCCATTAACCCTGCCTCCGTTGGTGGCGTGACTGCAAGAAGTGATTATCGCCCGGATATCGATGGCTTGCGTGCCATCGCTGTACTTTGCGTAGTAATTTACCACGCCTTTCCTTCACTGATTCAGGGTGGATTTGTGGGCGTTGATGTTTTTTTTGTGATTTCCGGATATCTGATTTCCAAACATATCCTTGAAGAACTGAACGACGGAGCGTTCAGGATTCGAACTTTTTATGCACGCCGTGTCAGGCGGATCTTTCCGGCACTGAGCGTCGTCCTGCTTGCCTGTTTCATTATGGGCTGGGTTATCCTTTCCCCGGGGGAATATAAGCAGCTGGGCCGTCACATCTTTGCCGGCGCTCTTTTTCTGTCCAACTTTCTTTTGTGGAAGGAGGCAGGATACTTTGACAGCGCCGCAGAAACTAAGCCTTTGTTGCATCTCTGGTCTCTGGGCATAGAGGAGCAGTTTTATGTTGTATGGCCTTTGCTGCTGATACTTTTCTGGCGTTTCAGGCGGCATCTCGGCTGGATGCTTGTTGGCGTCTTTGGCATTTCGTTAACATACAGCCTGTATAAAGTTCATTATGATACGGTCGCTGACTTTTATTCACCCCTGACACGATTTTGGGAGCTTGCCATGGGTGCCGGATTGGCCTTTCTGGCGCGGCAAAATATTTCAGCGAGCAAAGCAAGTCGTTCGCCGATTTCAATTTTTGGGCTTTTGCTGATAATTGCTGCTGCCCTTGTAACCAAAAACAATTTTCTTTTTCCTGGCGCATGGGCGCTTATTCCAACGGTAGGCGCAGCCCTGATGATCTTTGCTGGCGCAAAAGCGTGGGCAAACAGACGTTTGCTTTCCATCCCCTTGCTTGTCTGGATCGGGCTCATCAGCTATCCGCTCTACCTGTGGCACTGGCCCATGCTGGTTTTTGCCCGGATCATGGAATCGGGGACGCCTTCCATTAAGGTGCGCTTCTGGCTCGTTGCTGCAAGTTTCTTTTTGGCGTGGTCAACCTATAAAGCCGTTGAGCGCCCCATTCGAAAAGGGCCGCGCACAGCCGCTGTCATTTGGATGCTATGCCTGAGCGTTTTTGGCCTTGGAATCGCCGGCTTTAGTGTCAAAAGCATGGATGGCATCAAATCTAGGCAATTTTCAATGATGCAGGGTGACACCGGAACAATCGTTCTTGGGGCAGATCGGGAAAAACTGAAGCACGAATGCGGGATCGAAGATGCGCAAAAGCCAATGTTTCAGTTTTGCCTGAAAGGTGGCTCAGATGATGCGCGTTATGCGCTTTTCGGCGACAGCAAAGCGGAGGCACTTTTTTATGGCTTGGTGCGTGAAAGCCCCAAGGATATATCGTGGACTATGATAGGCACAGTCTATCCTCCCGATGATGACACTGCATTACATGACTCCCGCCAGCATCTCAAGAACAGGCTTGCACTCGAAACTTTTGTCGGCAACCAGTCAATCAAGGTGGTTGTATTGGTTGTTGCTCTGCGAACGCTATTCCCCATCGACAGTGATACGGGATTTATCGCCGCATCCGCTTCACCTCACGCCGGTAAAATCGAATCATTCAGCATAGCCATCAAACAGCTTGAACAGGCAGGCAAACATGTTGTGTTTGTCATCGACAACCCCACCTTTCCGGATCCGACAAGTTGTATCAGTGGTGGTGTGACTTCAAACGCTTTTTTGAATCGATTCCTGCGCCGCAAGGAGAATCCTCTTTGTTCATTGCGCTATACCGATCACATGGCGGGTACTCGACCTTACCGTCAGTTTGTAGATGAATTGAAGCGGCGCCACCCAAAACTGGTCATCTATGACCCTACGCCTTTGTTATGTGATATCCCCGCCAATACTTGCGCCATCACCCAAGGCGACAAATTTTTGTACAGCTACGGTGACCATATTTCGGATTATGCAAATTCCATGCTGGCGCGTGATTTTTTCCCGCATATTTTGCGGCTCGCCCCTTGATTAATAAACCATGCAATGGTGCGCTTCAATCCTTTTGTTTTAGCCAGAGCTTGATGTAGCGATAATAGCTGTTTTCGGCATTCATTATGGCCAGCATGAAGCCTTCTTTCCCGTCCAAAAAGCCGGCGCGAAAAAAGTATGTGCGAATAAATGCCCACAATCCATGAAGCACTGCTTTCAGCAGGCCACCCTCTTTTCCCTTGCGTTGCAGCATGGCAGAAGCCGCGGTGGAATAACTGTTTAGTTTAGATATCACATCTTCAAAATCACGGTAACTGTAATGCAGTAATGGCTGTTTCAAGCGTACCGAGCTTCCTTGCAGCTGCACCGATTCGTGTACCAGGGCATCGCTGAAACGCCCTTTTCCGCGCCGAAACAAACGAAGCACAAAGTCAGGATGCCAACCGGAATGCTGTATAATACGCCCCCAAAAACTTGAAAGTCGCGGAATTTCGTAGCCGTTTGCTGAGGCATTTTGCAGCACAACTTCGATTTCCTTGCGAAGTTCAGGTGTCACCCGCTCATCCGCATCCAGCGACAGCACCCAGTCTTTACTGGCATAGCTTAAAGCGCGATTTTTTTGCGGCCCAAACCCTGGCCAATCTTCAAGGATATAGATTTGCTGTGTATATTCGCGCACTATTTCGATAGTCCCGTCCGCGCTTGCTGAATCAACGACGATGATTTCATCAACCCATGCCACAGATTCAAGGCAATCGCGGATATTCACTGATTCATTTTTAGTGATGATGATTACGGAGAGGCTGTCCATTTGATAATTTATTTTCTGTTTTTTGTGTCATTTACAATAACCGTAGCTTTGCCAAAACCATGTTCATGGGGTTGACAATATTTCACAAATCCAACGGATTGCAACTTATTTCTTAGCTCTCCGCCTCCTGCAGATTTGTTCGATATTCACACCACTAATACTTTAGTGATATCCAAGGCTCAAATAAAGCAATGGTAGCAGACGCCGTTCACATCGACAGACGTTCCAGCAAATACGCTCAGTTTTTATTATGCGTGATTTTGGTAATTTAATTGTATCGGTCGCTTCGCCTTCGTCATTTTTTCATCTTTTTACTTACAGCCGAGCGCAGCTTGGTGAATTCTATCTTGGCGTTTTCCTCAGCATACCCAAGCAGATGTATATTATCCTAGCTTGGGTTCTTGTTATTTTCGCATTCTTTCAGCTTGAGCATAACGCATTGCCCCTTTGTTTTGTGTATTTGTAACGCTATGTATAAAGTTTTGTAGCAAGGCGTTAAGCCAGTTAAAATCCAGCTTATGAAATATTAAGGGTACATTATGAAAGCGGTCATTTTAGCCGGAGGGATGGGAACCAGGATTAGCGAGGAATCCGCTCTGCGCCCCAAGCCCATGATAGAAATTGGCGGAAAGCCCATTCTTTGGCACATTATGAAGATTTATTCTACTCATGGAATTAATGATTTTATAGTGTGCTTGGGCTACAAGGGTTACATGATTAAGGAGTATTTCGCCAATTATTTCCTGCATACTTCGGATGTAACCTTTGATATGCAGAATAACCATATGGAAGTTCACCAGAACAGCGCCGAACCGTGGAAAGTCACGCTGGTAGACACCGGCGAGGACACCATGACTGGCGGCCGCCTTAAAAGAGTGGCATCATTTATCGGAGAAGAAGACTTCTGCTTTACCTACGGCGACGGGATCGGCAATGTTGATGTTACAGCCGCTATTCAATTTCACCAATCACAAGGAACGCTGGCAACGTTGACGACCGTCCAACCGCCTGGTCGCTTTGGCGCTTTAAACTTGGAGCATGATAAAGTCCAGTATTTTCTGGAAAAGCCCCGAGGCGATGGCGGGTGGATCAACGGCGGATTTTTTGTTTTGTCTCCCAGGGTAATAGATGAAATAGAAGGGGATCAATCTGTTTGGGAACAGAAGCCGATGGAACGTCTAGCCATCAATAAACAATTATCTGCCTATAAGCATACGGGGTTTTGGCAACCTATGGATACCCTGCGCGACAAAATCCTGCTAGAAGAGCTTTGGCAAACTGGTAATGCCCCTTGGAAAATTTGGCCGTGAACCCGACTTTCTGGTGTAGTAAAAGGGTTTTTGTCACTGGTAATACCGGCTTTAAAGGCAGCTGGCTGTGCCTGTGGCTGAAGGAGCTGGGTGCCGACGTTACCGGTTACGCACTGAAACCGCCGACCACTCCCAGCCTGTTCGAAGAAGCCGATGTTGCCCGCGACATGCGCTCCATCATTGCCGACATCCGCGACGGCGAACGGCTGACTGCCGAGATGCGCGCTGCCGCACCGGAGATTGTCATCCACATGGCTGCACAGCCGCTGGTTCGGCATTCCTATGTCGTACCGGTCGAAACCTATGCGACCAACGTCATGGGCACGGTGCATCTGCTAGAAGCGGTTCGCAGCACCCCAAGTGTCAGGGCAGTGGTCAATGTCACCAGCGACAAGTGCTATGAAAACCGCGAATGGTACTGGGGATACAGGGAAAGCGACCCTCTGGGCGGTCATGATCCCTACAGCAACAGCAAGGGCTGCGCCGAACTGGTTACTGCCGCCTATCGCAACTCATTCTTCAATCCTGAAAAATACGCCAGCCATGGCGTCGCACTTGCCAGCGCCCGGGCCGGAAACGTAATCGGCGGCGGCGACTGGGCGCAGGATCGGCTAATACCGGACATCATGCGCGCAATAGAACAGGGGCAACCCGTCCATATTCGCAGCCCGTACGCCCTCCGCCCGTGGCAGCATGTACTGGAACCTCTTGGTGGCTATCTGCTGCTGGCAGAGAAACTTTATACCGACGGGATTGCATACGCCGAGGCATGGAATTTCGGGCCGCAGGATGAAGACGCAAAACCCGTGCAATGGATAGTCGAACAACTTATCGCCCTGTGGGGCAACGGCGCAAGCTGGCAACTGGATGGGCAACCGCAACCGCACGAAGCCACGTACCTCCGGCTGGACTGCTCAAAAGCACGTTCTCACCTGTACTGGAAACCTCGCTGGGCATTACGGCACACGCTCGAACAAATAGTTGCATGGCACAAAGCTCACGCCGCGTCCCAAGATATGCGCCAGCAGACGCTAGCGCAAATCAAGGCATACTGCGATTCATAAAACAAATAGGAGCAAATTTTGTTTTGAGTAAAATCAAAAAATATTGGGTTATCCGCAGTTTATAACTTTGCATATCTAATTACGCAAACCCACTTTCAAGATCAAAATTTTAACTGCCTGGCAATAATATACAATGCGTACGCAAGCAATAAGTTGTGGTGGAATTTGCGCAGAACTTTTGGTTGAAGCCTTCTTTTTACCTAAAGCTCCTTGATAAAGGCAATGCGTACGTCAGTATAAATGCATCATCCCCAAACAAACCTATTCAAGCCAAGCCGGCGCTAAGCTAGGAGTGGTGTTCGTTCTTACTGTTAACAGCCACTTGGCACAGCGTGTCAATGTTCCAAAGTATATTTACCTTGAGGGCTTAAGCGTCTGATCAATAAAGACTGCGCCTTTTCGGGAAAATCTGGCTGTAATATGCCCGTCATCCTTGTATAGCGGATATCCGTCTGAATCCAGTGATGGGCAAGAATCATTAGGGCACCAATAGTCTGTCGGGCTAATCAGCGTTGCCTTTGTTGCAGCGGCAATTTGTCGTAACGCCATTATCTACTCCTCCAAATGTTGATCCATAAGTACTCATCGGCGACACGCGCTTAATGATTTCAATCTTACCTCCCTCAGCAGATAAACGACGGATATATAAGGAATCAGGCGGTAAATTTTCCGGATCTCTTGGTATATTTCTTATTATAAGCACCTGTTTCCCGTGGGAGATTTTCTTCAAAAACCCCGCTAGCGCAATTCTTCCGGCAGCTTCTTCTAACGGCTTCTCGTATTTCAACCAACTCACTGCAATAACAAGCTTCTTGATATTCTCATCAATGGAAATCCTGTATGCTTCTTCAATTTGATTCTCGCAACCTTGCCCGGTAAAAACCGAGAAAAAGATATCGCAATTTTTCTGAATCGGGATAAGCATAGCGCCATTCGTGGGCTCCGTAGCCTCAAGAATCACTTTTTCTATTCTCGGTCCATACTGCTCAAGATTGGAGTCGCCCAGGAATAACTTTTTTTCGGGTGTTAATATGCCGGCATGCGTGTAAGACACTATTCTTCCAGAACTTCCGGCCACGAAACTTACAGGTGGAAACTTAAAATCATTTTTCGAGAATTCAATCTGGTGAGCTTCCTTTTGCGGTGGAACCCGCCACGGCATGGACCCCTGATGGGTCAAATACCCAAGGCCCATAACCAATAGCATTATCAGCACGAGGGCGGCAGTTTTTGATTTTTTTCGGGAGCCAAAGCGAATGGGCCTTTCTACAAAGCGATAAGTAATCCATGCAAGCACTATGCTGGCAAACACCAAAGAAATTCGAACAGTCCATGAAGGTAGTTTGACCTCAAGAATTCTGGCGAACGAAAGCATGGGCCAGTGCCAAAGGTAAAGCGGATAACTGATTAACCCAACGAAAACCATAGTAGGGCGTGCTAGGACTTTTCGATTCGCCCAAGCAGATGGGCCTGACAGAATAAGTAAAAACGCACCAAACACCGGAAACAACGCCCACCAACCTGGAAATGTCTTCCCCTTATTAATTCCAAAAACAGAAGCAACAATTAACAGGAGCCCGATGATCGACAAGACATTATTTCTTATCCATTTCTGTGCTAGGTGTTTGAGGTAGGAAAGAGCGGCCTCTTGAGCCAATCCTCCAGCCGCAGCTGTTTGAAAAGATGCAGATAAGCCAGCATTGCACCAGCAAGCAGCTCCCAGAAGCGAGTTTGCGGCATAAAAAAAGCCTTGGCGGTATCAGTGCCAACATCATGCACGTTGAGTGCGAACGAAACCATGCCAATCAGGATAACGATCATGAGAAAACTCAGCCGCAACCGCCATGCAACCCAGGTAAGCAAGGGGTAAATCAGGTAGAACTGTTCCTCGATGGACAGTGACCAGAGATGCATCATGGGCTTTAGCGCTGACGCGATGTCAAAATACCCGACTTCTTTCCAGAGCACGAAGTTCTCGGCAAAACCAGCACCCGCGACCATGTGCTTACCCAACTGTTCAAATTCGCCAGGAAGCAGGGCAAACCATCCGAAAGCATAAGAAGCTAAACCTCCCCCAAAATAATTGACACCTCCCCCTAACCAAACGGAGGTGTTTTATGGGCAAATCAAGACCACCAAAAGTGCATCGTTACAGCATGCACTTCAAGGCAACCGCAGTACGTTTAAGTTCGCTCCCCGATGTCCTGATCCAGGATGTCGCCGAGGCACTGGACATTCATCCCTTCATGCTGTCACGATGGCGTAAACAAGCACGGGAGGGGCTGATTGTGACCAAGGGAGTAAAGCTGGATGACGAGACCGTCGCCGAACTCAAGCGGCTGCGTGAGCTGGAGAAGAAATACAAGGTATTACAGCAGGAGCATGAACTCCTAAAAAAAGCCATCCGGTTCACTTCCGAACGAAATCGGAAATCTTCGACTTCATCGAAGTGAACCGGCAAAACCATTCTGTCGCGCTGATGTGCCGGGTGTATGGCGTTACCCGTGCCGGGTTCTATGCCTGGCGCAGCCGTGGCCCCAGCCAGCGGGCACAGGAGAATGAATCCTTATCCGGGCAGATCAAGCGAGTGCACCAGGCCAGTCGCGGTACATACGGCAGCCCCAGGGTATTTCAACGCTTGCGGGAACTGGGCGTATCTGCCGGTAAAAACCGTGTGGCCAAGCTGATGCGCAGGCTGTGCCTCAAGGGACGGTGGGCAACGTTGCGCTATACTTCGCCCAACCTGAAGAAATTC
>Ga0224495_10000699_pt1 | contig 25708 bp, 23 predicted proteins | sample SF_Jul11_sed_USG_FD_168128 | JGI IMG/M metagenome (GOLD analysis project Ga0224495, IMG submission 168128) | Sediment microbial communities from San Francisco Bay, California, United States - SF_Jul11_sed_USGS_4_1 | ecosystem: Environmental > Aquatic > Marine > Sediment | place: USA: California...
GGGCGACGGCAGGGGCACGGAATACCGCTCCCGGATCGCGGAGTTGGGGAAGACCGAGATCAAGGCCGAGGTCCTGTCCAGCGAACAGCGCGAGGTCCGCGGGCCGCGTATCGTGCTGGGCCAGGGGATCGCCAAGTCGGACAAGATGGACTGGATCGTGCAGAAGGCAACCGAGCTCGGCGTCAGCTCCATTGTCCCGCTCGTGACGGAACGGACCATCGTCAAAGTGAAGGACGAGGAGAAGCGCGTCACGCGGTGGCAGAAGATCTGCCGCGAAGCTGCCATGCAGAGCAATCGGCCGGACATCCCGAAAGTGGAAGCCATCGCTTCTCTCGGTGATTTTATTCTTTCCCCGGCCACCGGCTACCGGCAGCAGGGTCCCGGATCTCTTCTCCTCCTTCCCTGGGAAGAGGCTGCTGAGCCGATCAAGAACGTGCTGCGGTCGCATGCTGATTCGGAACAGGTCATCGTGCTGATCGGGCCGGAAGGCGGGTTCTCGAAAAAAGAAGCAGACCTGGCGATAGCGCGGGGCTTTCACTCCGTGAGTCTTGGTACGAACATCCTCAGGACCGAGACCGCGGCGATCGCCGTGCTCGGCATGATCGGGTACGAATGCTCCTGATAATGTCACACCGCTGCATCCCTGTCCGGATAATCCCTTCCGGCATTTCGCTTGACACCCCAATATATAGGATGTTAATATCAAGTCCTTCAATCTGTGGTGCATTGCACGAAAGGGCTTGTATAGAATGAAACTGGCCATTGGCGCTGATCACGGCGGTTTTGACCTGAAGAGCGAGATCGTCGGATTGCTCAAGAAGATCGGGAACATCGAGGTGATCGATTTCGGCACCAGCGGCCCTGATTCAGTGGATTACCCTGATTACGGCAAGAAGGTCTCCGAGGCGGTGTCGAACGGCCAGGCTGACCGGGGCATCCTGATCTGCGGCACCGGCATCGGCATGTCCATCGTGGCGAACCGCTATCCCAGGATCCGCGCGGCGCTCTGCCACGACCACTTCACCGCCAAGATGAGCAGACAGCACAATGACGCGAATGTCCTCGTCATGGGCGAGCGGGTCATCGGCAGGGGCGTCGCCTGCGAGATCGTCCAGACCTGGCTCGACACGGCGTTCGAAGGCGGCAGGCACCAGCTGCGGCTGGAGAAGATCGGTAAAATCGGGAGTAAGGGCTAAGAAGATAAACAAGGGGTAAAGGGCTAAAGATCGAATCCTACCCCTCTAGCCCTTAGACCTCTAGCCCTGGACAACGGGTATCACTTAGCATCCTTTACGCACAACATCATCGCATAACCAAACATTGCAGAAGGGTAAGATCATGTCGGACATGGAACAGCTGAAAAAAGCGGACATAGACGTCTATAACGCCATCAAGGGCGAGGAGAAGCGGGAGCTCGAGAAGATCGTCCTGATCGCTTCGGAGAACTACGTGAGCCCGGCGGTGCTGGAAGCGCAGGGCTCGGTCTTCACGAACAAGTACGCCGAGGGCTATCCCGGCCGCCGTTACTACGGCGGGTGCGAGTATGCCGACGCGGTGGAAAACCTTGCCATCGAGCGTGCGAAGAAGCTCTTCGGAGCGGAGCATGTGAATGTGCAGCCCCACTCGGGCTCGTCAGCCAACATGGCGGTCTATTTCTCGGTGCTCAAGCCCGGGGACACGATCCTCGGCATGGCCCTGCCCCACGGCGGCCACCTGACCCACGGCGCGTCGGTCAGTTTCTCGGGCCAGATCTACAAGTCCTTTTCCTACGGCGTGGACAAACAGACCGAACTGCTCAACTACGACGAGGTGGAGCGGCTGGCACTGGAACACAAGCCGAAGATGATCGTGGCCGGCTACAGCTCCTATTCGCGCATCCTTGACTTCGCCCGGTTCCGGAAGATCGCTGACAAGGTCGGCGCCATGCTGATGGTGGACATCGCGCACATCGCGGGCCTCGTGGCCGCGGGCGTCCATCCCAGCCCGGTGCCCCACGCCGACTTCGTGACCACGACCACGCACAAGACCCTCCGCGGCCCCCGCGGCGGCATGATCATGTGCCGGGAGCAGTACGCCAAGGCAGTGGACAAGGTGATCTTCCCGGGCATCCAGGGCGGACCGCTGGTGCATGTGATAGCTGCCAAGGCGGCTTCCTTCAAGGAAGCGCTCGAACCGTCCTTCAAGACCTACCAGGAGCAGGTGAAAAAGAACGCCGCTGCCCTGGCACAGCGGCTGACCGAGGACGGGTTCCGCATCGTCTCCGGCGGCACGGAGAACCATCTGATGCTCGTGGACCTGACGCCCAAGAACATCACGGGCAAGGACGCAGAGACCGCGCTCGACGCGGCGGGCATCACCTGCAACAAGAACAGCATTCCCTACGACCAGAAACCGCCGGTCACCACCAGCGGCATCCGGCTCGGCACGCCCATCGTGACCACCCGGGGCATGAAGGAAGCGGAGATGAAGGTCATCGGCGACCTGATCTGCGACGCATTGGCCAATGGCCAGGACGCGTCGAAGCTCAACGCGGTAAAAGAGAAGACGAAGCAGCTGTGCTCCAAGTTCCCGATGTTCGCGGCGTGACACGAACAATGTAGGGGCGGCCCTGCGTGGCCGCCCGCAAACGGGCAACCACACAGGGTTGCCCCTACACATTAGATATGACAACAATAAAAGACACCCGTCCCTCCTGGGACGAATACTTCATGGAGATCGCGCACCTGGTGAAGAAGCGGGCAACCTGCCTGCGGCGGCAGGTGGGCGCGGTGATCGTGAAGGACAAGAACATTCTCGCGACCGGCTACAACGGCGCGCCGTCGGGCGTGGAGCACTGCCTGGTCACGGGGTGTCTGCGCGAGAAGATGGGCATCCCGTCGGGCGAGCGGCATGAGATCTGCCGGGGCTTGCACGCGGAGCAGAACGCCATCATTCAGGCTGCCAAGCACGGCACGAGCATCCAGGGCGCGACACTCTACTGTACGAACCAGCCCTGCGGCATCTGCGCCAAGATGATCATCAATGCAGGCATCGTGAATCTCGTGTTCGACGACGGCTATCCCGACCAGCTCGCCGCGGAGATGATCAAGGAGTCGGGATTGAAGGTAACACAGTACGCAAAGAAGGGTTAATGAGGCAACGGAAGGATTAAAAAGCAAAAGAAGGATTAAGAAAACCAGAGAAGGATTAAGAGGCCCTACCTCTCTAATCCTGTAATCCTCTAGCCCTTTATTAGATCTTATGCGCTGCCCCTACTGTTCAAGCCTCGATAACAAGGTCGTCGACTCCCGGATGGGAAAGGAAGGCGAGTCCATCCGCAGGAGGCGGGAATGCCTCAAGTGCGAAGGCCGCTTCACGACCTACGAACGGGTCGAGGAGATCCTGCCGTCGGTCATCAAGAAGGACGACCGCCGCGAGCCCTACGACCGCCAGAAGATCCTGTCGGGCCTGAAGAAGGCCTGCGAAAAACGTCCCATCAGCGTCGAGGTCCTTGAAAAGACCATCGACAATATCGAGAAGTCCCTCCAGGAAAAAGGCTTCAAGGAGATCCCGAGCACGGCCATCGGCGAAGAGGTGATGAACCAGCTCCATGCTCTTGACGAGGTCGCCTACGTCCGCTTTGCTTCGGTCTACCGCTCCTTCAAGGATATCAACGAGTTCATGAGCGAGCTCAAGGATATCCTGAGCGAGAAGGAAAAACCAAGTCCGCAACCGGGCAAGTAGCCCGCTGCAGCGTTAAGCGATAAGCAATAGAGCAGTAAGCAATCGTATGTTTTTCAACATGCTTACTGCTTAGAACTTACTACTTACTGCGGTTCTCCTCCCCTTTTCCGTGATCCGAAATTGAGAACCCTTGCCGACATAGCAGTTCCCGTCAATCTTCCCAAGACGTTCCACTATTCCATTCCTCCGGAACTGGCCGGCGACCTTGTCGTGGGCTCGCGGGTCATTGTGCCGTTCGGCAGCAGGCGCGTCAGCGCAACGGTCACGGGATTTCCGGAAAAAGCCGGGACCGCGAAGCTTAAGTCCATCATCTCCATCGCCGGCCCGCCCCTGTCCCCGGACCTGATGAAGCTAGCGGCCTGGATGGCCGACTACTACCTCCATCCCATCGGCATGGCAATCGAGACCATGGTGCCCCGGGCAGTGGAGGAGGTGCGGCCGAAGCGGGTCCGCATGCTGCGGATGCTCGACGGCGATCATGACATGGACGCGATCCGGGGGCCGAAGCAGACGGCGCTCTTTCTGCTCATGAGCGAGCGTCTGACGGTTCCCTTTTCCGAGCTGGGGAAGTTCGCGCCATCCACGATCAAGGCGCTCTGTTCCGCGGGGATGCTGGAGATATTCGAGAAGGACGAGGAGCCTGCCGCGGAGAACCAGTCGTTCACGCCTGACGCGCAGCCCGAACTGATGCCCGAACAGGCCGCCGCGGTGTCAACGATAGGCGAAGCAGTCGCGCGCGGGGCATTCGAGACCTTTCTGCTGCACGGCGTCACCGGCAGCGGCAAGACCGAGGTCTACCTCCGCTGCATCGGAGCGCTTGCCGGCACGGGCAAAGGCGCCATCGTGCTGGTGCCCGAGATCGCGCTCACCCCGCAGCTCCTGAACAGGTTCCGAAAACGCTTCGGCTCGCGGATCGCCATGCTCCACAGCGGCATGACCGACCGCGAGCGGGCTGATGAATACCGCCGCATCAGGGAAGGGTCCGTGGATGTGGCGATAGGCGCACGGTCCGCGGTGTTCGCGCCGTTCCCGGACCTGGGGCTCCTGGTGGTCGACGAGGAGCACGAGAACTCCTACAAGCAGGACGAGGGGCTCCGGTACCACGGACGGGATGTTGCCGTGATGCGGGCCAAGCTCCGGAATGCCGTGTGCGTGCTCGGCTCCGCGACCCCGTCGCTCGAAAGTTCCTATAACGCCCGGTCCGGCAAGTACCGCTATCTGCGCATCGAGAAGCGCGTTGACCACCGCCCCATGCCGACTGTCGAGATCCTGGACATGAAGACATCGCCAAAAGCATCCCTGTTCTCGCCCAAGCTCGCGGCGGAAGTGCAGGCCCGGCTTGACCGCAAGGAACAGGCGCTGCTGCTCCTGAACCGGCGGGGGTTCTCGTCGGTCCTGATCTGCGGGGACTGCGGCAGATCGCTGCCCTGTCCGTCCTGCAGCGTGTCGCTGACGTTCCACAAGAACGTGCGCAAGCTCAAGTGCCATTACTGCGACCATCAGGCCGAGCCGCCGGAGACCTGTCCGAACTGCGGCGGCGCGGACCTGAAGCCGCTCGGCGCGGGCACGCAGAAGATCGAAGAAGAGGTCGCGAAGGCCTTTTCATCGAGCCGCATCGAGCGCATGGACAGCGACAGCATTCGCGGCAGGCATGCCTACGATGAACTGCTCGGCAGGGTGGACCGGTGCGAGGTGGATATCCTGCTCGGCACGCAGATGATCGCCAAGGGACATGACTTTCCGGCTGTCACGCTCGTGGGCGTGGTGGACGCGGACGTGGGTTTGAACCTGCCCGACTTCCGCTCATCGGAAAAGACCTTTCAGCTCATCACCCAGGCAGCAGGCAGGGCAGGGCGGGGCGATACAGCAGGCGAGGTGATCATCCAGACCCTGAACCCGAACCACTATGCCCTGCGCCACAGCAGGACCCATGATTACGACGGGTTCTATGACGAGGAGATCAGGTTCCGCGAGGAGCTGGGGTATCCGCCCTTCGGCAGGATGATCAAGATCGAGGTGAAGGCTGCGCGGGAAAATCTTGCCCTGGATGCCGCCATGACCGGCCGGGACCGCATCCGGCGGCTGCTGAAAGGCAAAGAGACAATCCTGCTCGGCCCTGCTCCGTCGCCGATCGCCAAGGTCCGCGGCAAGTTCCGTTTCCAGATGCTGCTGCTGTCAAAACGGCGGGACCTGATCCACAGCCTGGCGATCGAAGCGCGCAAAACAGTGGAGGAGAAGTTCGGCAAGAAGGTACAGGTGCTCGTGGATGTGGACCCGGTGAATTTGATGTGATCAGATCGTCCTCTGCGATATATCTGCGTGATCCCCGACGATCGTTTCCGCCAAGACCTCCAGTCTTGAGCCGTAGCCGCCCGGAATAGATTATACTGGCCGTACGTGAGTATGAGAGAGCGATATAACGCCGTAATACGGAGATCCGATGAACAGTAGGCTGTTACAAAACATGAGCCGGCCGTTTACACGCTTGCTGATCCTGGTGTTCGTGGCGTGGACCGCGGTGTGCGTCGGTTCGCTCTTCTACCATCTCAGCGATGACGAGCGGCATATCTACCAGCTCGCCAACAGTGTCGCATCGGAGCGCATCGCCACGGACCAGCTCTATCGTTTCTGGGCAGCAGGTCACGGCGGCGTCTATGTGCCGGTGACCGAAACGACCCCGCCGAATCCTTTTCTGAAGAACGTTAAGGAACGCGATATTATTGCACCTTCCGGCCGCCGACTGACGCTCGTCAATCCCGCGTACATGACCCGCCAGGTCCATGAACTCGGCAGAACCCGGGGGGTGATCAAAGGGCATATTTTCAGCGATCGTCCGATCCGGCCTGAGAACGCGCCGGACGAGTGGGAAAAAGAGGGCCTCGCTGTTCTCGCGGACGGAAAACAAAGTGAGTTTGGTCAGGTCGTGATGCTGGACGGGGAGTTGCATTACCGTCTCATCAAGCCCCTGTATATCGAGCAGCCCTGCCTCTCCTGCCATGCCGCCCAGGGGTACAAACTTGGGGATCTTCGCGGCGGCCTCAGCGCCGCCATCCCACTCGCGAGTTTTCGCTCCATGGAGCGTCAGCATCTCCTGAACGGGTACAAGCATTTCGGCACGGTATGGCTGTTCGGCTGCATCGGCCTGGCCGTTGCCGCGCCCTATGTCAAACGACGCATCCGGGAGCGGGAGGATGCGACGCGGAAGATGGAGGAAAGCGAGATGCGCTTTCGCGCGATCTTCGAGGGAGCGCCGGACGCGATCCTGCTTGCGGATCCGGAGACGGGGACCCTTGTTGACGCGAACCATGCCGCCGAAAGCCTGCTGCAACGGACACGCTCCGAGTTGATCGGGCTGCATCAGTCGCAGCTGCATCCGCCGGAAGAAGAGGATAACGGCCGCGCGGTCTTCGCGCAGCATGTCAAGCAAGAGGTGTCCGCGCCAACGGAACACAACATCCTGAGGAAGGACGGAACAAAGATCCCGGTGCAGATCGGGGCAACGGTCATGACGCTCGCGGGTCGGCGCGCCATAATGGGCGTATTCCGCGATATGAGCCGGATGAAACAAGCCGAAGAGCAAAAGGAACAGCTGGAGGCGCAGTTAGTGCAGTCTCAGAAGATCGAGTCCGTGGGACAGCTCGCCGGCGGAATTGCTCACGACATCAACAATATGCTTACGCCGATCCTCGGTTACGCCGACATGCTCAGTATAGGCCTGCCGGCAGGGGATCCGAAGCATGTCAACGTGAAGGAGATCGTCAACGCGGCCAACCGGGTAAAGGATATGAGCCACCAGCTGCTTGCGTTCGCCCGGAAGCAGACCCTGGAAATGCGTCCCGTCGATCTGAACGTCGTCATTACCGGCTTCAGCAAGATGCTGCGCAGGGCGCTTCCGGAGAGCATTACGATCAAAATGGACCTGGCACCTTCGATCGGCACGGTTTTTGCCGACGAACGCCAGTTCGAGCTGGTCATCCTGAACCTGGCGGTGAATGCGCGGGATGCGATGCCGAAGGGCGGCCTGCTGAAGATCTTGACACGGGATGCTGTCGTGGCCAGGGAAAAAACCCTGAGCCGGATGACGATCTGCCCGGGACGCTATGTCCTGATCAAAGTGGACGATATCGGCATGGGCATGGACAGCGCGACGATGAGCCGGATCTTCGAACCCTTCTTTACCACCAAGGAGTCCGGCCAGGGGACCGGTCTGGGACTGGCAACGGTCTACGGCATTGTTAAGCAGCACAATGGGTTTATCGATGTCGCCAGCGAACCGCGCCAGGGCACGACCTTCTCGCTTTACTTTCCCATTGTCGAAGATACCATCGACCACGGAGCTGTTGCTCCCGTGCGCACGCTGCTCCGGGGATCGGAGACCGTTCTCCTGGTCGAGGACCAGCCCGATGTTCTGCGGTCGGTGCAGCAGCTCCTCGAAACGCTCGGGTATCGCGTTCTGACCGCGGGGAACGGCAACGCCGCCCTCGATGTCCTGCAGGGGGACGGGGCTTCAATCGATATCCTGATCAGCGACGTCATCATGCCGGGCATGAACGGCAGGGAGTTGTACGAGATCCTGCGGCAGACCCATCCCGCCATAAAAGTGCTCTTTCTATCCGGTTATTCCGCTGATGTGATCAGTACTCATGGCGTGCTCGACAAGGGCATGAATGTTCTCAGGAAGCCGTTCTCCATCCAGGACCTGTCGGAAAAAGTACGGCAGGTGCTCGATGAGCGGAGATCCTGAAAGGTCAGCAGGTAACGCCAGGACAGGTCCGGCAAAAAGGTCCCGTGCTCGTGGAAGTGGACCCGGTGATTTCGATGGAGCGAAGAAGAATATTTCACCGCAGAGCACGCAGAGAGCATTAACTTTCTTTTGGATTGAAGCCAACCCCGCTTTACCATGTTCTTAAACTGACGGGATTCCCGCTTTCGCGGGAATGACGCACTTCAACACGGCGGGAAGAGCAGCGCTCCTGTTCCTCATGGTCTGCGAAGCGAATCGATCCCGCAGCCAAGAACCTGCTTAATAATATCCGCTTTATTCCGACATAAGTTTCTGCTATACTCGTACCCGTCGCGTACAAAACAGCCTTTCTGATGCAACAGTATTCCTGAACCACCCATATTTATTGCGATCTCACGGAGGTGTGCAGTGCACGAAAGATTCATTCTGCCGCTGCTGGCATCGCTCGTTCTATCCTTTGCGATGCCGCAGGGGACGGCCCTTGCCCTGGAGAAGCCTTCGAGCAGGCCCGCTGCCGACCAGGGGATCGATCCCCAGTTCGATAAGCTGGCCAGGGAAGTTGTCGCGAACGTGGCGCCGCAAAAAAGAAAGATCGCGGTGATCGAGTTCTCGGATATGAACGGCCGCGTAACCAACCTGGGCAAGTTCATTGCCGAGGAGCTGACGACCCGTCTTTTTTCAACGGGCCGGTTCGAGGTGATCGAGCGGCAATTAATAACCAGGGTCCTGAAGGAACAGGAACTCGGCATGACCGGGCTCCTGGACGAGAAAAGCACGAAAAAGGTCGGCGCCATCCTGGGCGTGGATCTCCTGGTGACCGGAACGACCGCGGACCTGGGGACGACCGTGAAGATCAACGCGCGGACCATCGCGACCGATACCGGCGCTGTGTACTCCGTTGCATCGGCGGTCCTGCCGAAGAACGATCAAATCATGAAGCTGACAGGCACAGGCGCCGAGGACCGGGCAGATCCGGTCCGGACGGACGGGGGCTCTTCGCAAGCAGCAACACAGACCGCGAAGCGGGAGCCGAGTCGCGGCACGCGCACTCAGGACAACGCGAAAGGCATTATGATCAAAGGCGGGCTCTATTTTGACGGAAAACCCTTGTCGAACTATACAAAGGCATCCGCCACGCTCAGGATCTACACTCAGGACCTCGGCAAATGGGTCACGCCGGCCTATGAGTACGATCCCGAGACCGCGACCTTCACGCTCCATGTCATTGCTGAAGGCAGCTATTCCGTTAACGCGGAAGTGGATGCCAATGGAACGAATCCCGAGCGCTATCCCGGCGATTACAAAGGATCGGGCCATTTTTCCGCCTGGTTCACCACCGCGCCCGTTGTCAAGATCGATATGGAAAAGATCATCCATCTCATCGAACCACAGGACAACGGCAAACCACAAGCGGGCTGGGGCGCCTGGTGCTTCAACAAGGTCCAGCTCGGGACACCCGTCCGCTTCTCCTGGGAGCCCGTTGAAAAGGATGTGTACTATACCTATACGGTCAATCGGACCGTGTGCTCGCCTTTTGCTCAAAAGGAAATGGTCGCCGGAGACACGACGACCGCAACGAGCGTCACCCTTGATCTGCCTCCGAACAATGACGGCGAGATCTATCTCCTGAAGATCGAGGCACGAAAGAACGGCAGGAGCGTGGGTTCGATCATGGTGCACGGCGGCAACGGCTATGGATGGGATTACCGGTTCCGGGCGGTGAAGTAGAAAAGCGGCAGGTCGGGTAGATTGAGGTGAACCCCGACGTTCAGTGCGGAAAGTCCGACTATCGCGTTAAACCCAGGAGCACACCGTGAACGATCATCGAAATTCCATTCTCCACTGGGCTCAGCAGGCCAGCCTTGCTCCGGGATGCGTCGAGCAGGCAATGCGGGAAGCGGGCCAACTCCCGACCAGGTCCGATTGGCAACGTTTCATCGATCGGCTGCTGCTCTGGGGCGGGGCGGTGCTGCTTGCCGTGGGCGTCATCTTCTTCTTTGCCTACAACTGGAATGAGATCGGAAGGGTCGCCCGGCTCTGGTTGGCTGAATTCCTCGTTGCTGGCGCCGTTGCCGCCAGCGCGGCGCTCGGTACGGACAGACCTGCAGGCAAAGCGTCGCTCTTCGCTGCAGCCTTGCTGACCGGCGCGCTGCTGGCCTTGTTCGGCCAGACCTACCAGACCGGCGCGGATACTTACGAACTGTTCATCACCTGGGCAGCGGCCATTCTTCCCTGGACGCTCGTTGGCCGTTTGCCCGCGCTCTGGGTGCTGCTGATCGCGCTCGTCAACACTGCGATCACGCTCTACTTCACCGTGTTTCCCGGCATCTTCGGCCTGCTGTTCAGCACGGAAAAAGAGCTCTGGCTGCTGTTCGCCTTCAATACGGCGGCGCTCTTCCTGTGGGAGCTCTTCAGCAGGAACATCGAATGGCTGCGCGAACGATGGGCCGCCCGGCTGCTGGGATTCGCAAGCGGCAGCCTGATCACCGCTCTTGCGATGTTCGCTATCTTCAATCATAGAGCGGAATTCGGCTTCGCGACCGTTCTTGTCTATCCTCTGTGGCTCGCCGCGATCTATTCCTGCTACCGCCGGATCATCAAGGACCTCTTTCTTCTGGCAGGCGGCGTGCTGAGCATTGTTATTGTCACGGCATCATTGCTTGCCAAGGCGATGGACCGCGGCGGCTCCGACGGCGGGGTTTTTCTGTTCATCGGACTCGTTGTCATCGGCCTGTCCAGCCTGGGCAGCATGTGGCTGAAGAACCTGGCCCGGGAGGATGTGCGATGAGCGCGCTGACCACTGAACAGCTCTGGGATCGTCTCGCGGAGAAGAAGCTTGTCGCAGGAGAGATGCCGCCTGCAGGCGAACAGCATTCGCCGTGGTTCGTGCGCGTGATGCTGGGTTTTGCCGGCTGGATCGGCGCGCTGTTCCTGCTCGGCTTCATGGGCGCGGCATTGTCCTTTGTGATGAGAAGCGGCACTGCGTCGCTCGTAACCGGTATCATTGTTTGCGCCGGCGCCGCTGTCATCTTCCGGCTTGCGCAGGAAAAGGATTTTGCGGTCCAGTTCGGACTGGCAACGAGTTTCGCAGGCCAGGCGCTGTTCATCTTCGGGCTCTTTGAAACAGTTCATTGGCGGGGCGGTTTCGGGTATGTAAGCGTGGCGGTCTTTGAAGCAGTTCTTGCCGCGGTCGTTGCGAATGAGATCCACCGTGCCGCCACCGCGTTCGCGGCCGCGGTCAGCTTGAGCCTCGCCCTGTGGTGGTATGGAGTGCCCTCTCTCGCTCCCGCCTTTATCACGGTTGCGTTCGCCGTGATCTGGCTGAGCGAATTCTCCTGGGCGGACCGCGGCTCTGTTCTCAGGCCGGTCGGCTACAGCCTTGTCCTTGCCGCGCTCTACTGCAATGGAGCGCTGCTCATGCACGGCTACTCATGGATGCCGGGACGGGGAATCAGCAGTCCCATGCTGTCCAGGCTCTCCTCTTGGACAGGCAGTCTCGTTGCCATCTCGGTCTTCCTGTACACGGTGTATCACCTGGCCCGTCGCGAAGGATTCGGCATCAAGGACCGGCCGGCGCAGGCAGCGCTTCTTGCCGTAACCGTGATCGCGCTGACGTCGTTCAAGGCACCCGGCATCGCAGCGGGCCTTGTGGTTGTGCTGCTGGGCTATGCCAATGCCAACCGGGTGCTGACCGGCCTCGGCCTGTTCTCGCTCATTGCATATCTCTCCCTGTACTATTATCAGCTGCAGACGACGCTGCTGGTAAAATCCCTGTCGCTCATTGCCACGGGCCTGGTGCTGCTGACAGCGCGGTTCGCGCTCAACAGGCTGTGGCCTGTTGCCTCGCGGGAAGGAGAGGGCCATGCGTAGGATCATCATAGCGCTGACAGGACTTCTGATCCTGGCAGGTGTTGCTGTTTCGATCTCCAACAAAGAGATGCTGCTGGTGACCGGCAGGGTCGTGCTGCTGGAGCTGGCGCCGGTTGACCCGCGCTCGCTTATGCAGGGCGACTACATGGCCCTGCGTTTCAAGGCAGCCAATGAAGCTTTCGGGATCCGTCCGGACCAAGCGTCTCTGCCCACGGACGGGAGGATCGTGCTGTCGGTGAACGAGGACGGCGTGGCAACGTTCAAGCGGCTCGATATTGGCGCCCCCCTGGCAGCCGGCGAAGTTGCAATGCGGTACCGCATCCGGGACCATAAGCCCAAGTTCGCCACGAACGCGTTCTTTTTCCAGGAAGGCCATGCGCAGGATTACGCCAAGGCCCGCTACGGCGAGTTCCGCGTTGCCGATTCCGGTGAATGCATCCTCACCGGACTGCGCGACGAGAACCTGGTGTTGCTGGGGTCGCAGAACGCGCGGCAGTAAGGGAACGTCAGGGCTATGCAGCAATGGCGAAAGTGCAGTTCCATACCGCAATTTCATCAGCAATGTCGCACAATCTGCTTATGAATAAACCGTTCACCCTGCTTGTCCTGCTGGCCCTGCCGACCATCTGCCATGCTGACTATGAGCTGCGCCTGAATGACGGGGTCACGCTTATCTGGCCCGACTATTCCATCGAGGGGAACCAGTACTGCACCCGCAGAGAGTACGGCAGTTTCTGCGTGCAGAAGCGCGATGTGGTCTCCCTGAAGAAGGTCCAGGGCGGCCCCGGCAATGCGTCCCCCCTGAACAGGGCTCCGTCGCACGCGCGCGCAGCAGCCGCGGCGCCACGTATGGTCGACGGGATCCCGGTCAGCGGAACAGATGCCGCAGGCGCCGACCTCTTTGATGAGGTGATGGTGCGCGCCATGAAACGGATCAACTGCACCGCCGCGGCGGTGGCTGTGGCGGATCGAGGGGTCATGGTGCACTCGCGCGGCTATGGCTGGCTGGACAAGGAGAAGAAGGTTCCCCTTCCGGCAGATGCCATGATCGGGATCGCCAGTTGTGAAAAGCCGGTTACGGCGGCTGCCATCAAGCATCTGGCGCGAAACGGAGGTCTGGACCTCGATGCAGGCCTGTTCGCGCTCCTGAAGGTCCGGCCGCAGGGGCCGGTACGGGATGAGCGGATCCACAGCATCTCGATCCGCCATGTGCTCGAGCACAAGGCCGGATGGGGGCCGGATCCCGCCTCGGGAGCTGCCGATGCCCTGCGTAAGGCCGGAGGTTCAGATCCACTGCCATTAGAAGCAATCCTTTCCCGTGTCATGACCCATCCGCTCAAGAACGCGCCCGGCACGGTGAGCGAGTACTGCAATTTCGGTTACGATACGCTCCGCCACGTGCTTGAGCGCTTCTCCGGAAAACGGCCGGACGACTACTTCCGGAACGTGCTTTTCCAGCCTGAGCTGGTCCTCGGATTTTATGGTTCAGGCGCGCCGCTTCCGAAAGACGCGCCGCCCCTTGTCTGGAATGCGGCAACCGGAGGACCGATCAGCGCATCGGCTCCCGCACTGCTGAAGTTCATGCGCCGCTACTGGCTAACGGGCGAGCCGCGGGACAGTGGAAATCCTCTCTGGGTCATGTACGGGAGCCTGGACGGATCAACAGCGATAATGATATGGCGGTCCGACGGCATTGACCTGGTGGCCCTCTTCAATGGAAGAGGAAGCGTCAGCCACGATGAGATCTCCCGGGACCTGCAGGCGGTGATCGACCGGATCAAGGATGCCCGCGGCGGCAGTCTGCTGTAATGCGATTCCCTTTTACAGGGGTCATTAGGATTAAGCCCTGTGAATTGACGCATGACATTTCAGGCGTGTGAATGCCGGGGGTTGTGGGCGGCGTTTCTTTCTGACCGGCATCTTCATGGTGGGATATGCAATGTTTTCGAGGTCAGGCGCGATTATTAAGGTATTGAAGATCGCCGCCACAGGGATGCCGGTCTCTAGCCCGCAACAATTTCCTTTACAGCGCTCCGGGCAATGTTATAATGTCGTTATAACACTCAGGAGGCGACAATGCACAGAAAGGTCGTTGCCATAGGGAACAGCAAGGGGGTGTCGATCCCGGTCGAGATACTGAACAAGCTCGATCTCGCCGCCGGCTCGGACGTGAATGTCGAGCTGGATGAAGAGCAGGAAAGGATCGTGATCGCCCCGGTCAGAAAGAAGCGGAAGGTGCCGGGGATCGACAAGGCGTTCGCCGGTCAGGTGAATGAGTTCATTGAGAAGTACGGCCCCGCGCTGAAGGAACTTGCGAAGAAGTGAGGTACCTGACGGCGGAACAGGTGCTCTTTATCCATGCGCGGCTCGTCACTGAGACGGGGGGCATGCACGGCGTGCGGGACGTCGGGCTGTTGAGGTCGGCTGTTGAGCGGCCGCGGGCGACCTTTGGAGGAAAGGACCTGTACCGCGATCTGTTCCACAAGGCGGCGGCGCTCATGGAGTCGCTCATCGGCAATCATCCTTTCCTCGACGGGAACAAGCGTACCGCTATCTCCGCTGCAGGGCTTTTCCTGATGCTGAATGGCTATGAGCTTAATGCGTCGCAGAAGGAACTCGAGACCTTTACCCTGGATATGGCCCTCAAGAAGAGGGATGTTCAGGATGCGGCCGCATGGTTCCGAAAACATTCCACGCCGACATCTTAGCAACGTTGGAGACAACAAGAGGAATCCCGGCAGTATCCTCGCGAAGCCCTTGAATGATCTTTTTGAGACAGCATCTCCGACGGAGATCATGGCTCGTTTGCGCGCGAATGCCGGATTTCCTCCTATGACGCTTCCTATCTCGATCAGGCGATGAGACGGGGGCTTCCCTTGGCTGCGCAGGATAAAGCACGTGCAATCGCGGCGAAGCGTTGTGGAATCCCGCTCCTCTGATCACCCTCTCAGCATGCTGCGTCCGGTTGGTATCCGTGCTGGATCGGGCGCTTGCATGATCGCACTTTCCAAAGATACGTTTACGTTCGGAATCCACGACAGGCTTATTTTGACGCCCTCTTGATCATCCTTAAAAGTTTTGAGTTATAATTGTCTCAGATAAGAATCTCTCTTCACAAGGAGCACACATGGACGGCAAACGGGTAAGCGACAGCAGCGTCACCATGGCGCAGATGATGATCCCCCAGGACGCGAACCCCGCGGGGAACGTGCACGGCGGGGTGGTGGTCAAGATCATCGACGAGGCGGCAGGGGTCGTGGCCGCGCGTCACGCGCGCACCAATGTGGTCACCGCGTCCATCGACCGCATGGACTTTCACTATCCCATCTTCGTGGGCGACCTGCTGTTCTTCAAGGCGAGCCTGAACTATGTGGGACGCACCTCCATGGAGATCGGCGTGCGGGTGGAGGCGGAGAACCTCATGACCGGCGTGGTGCGCCACGCGGCATCAGCCTATCTCACCTTTGTCTCCATTGATCCAAAGGGCAAGCCCCTGCCGGCGCCGCAGCTGATCCTCGAAACCGAGGACGAGCGGCGCAGGAACTGCGAGGCAAAGGCCCGTCGCGCGACGCGGCTTGCAGAGCGCAACAAGGAAGGCGGCTGCACCGGGGACAGCAAGCGCTGATCCGGAGGGATATATCGTGCTTGATCGCAGTGCTCTTGTCAAAATGATCTTTCCCCTGGCCGCCTGGTGGCCGCTGGTCAGCAAGCGAAGCCTTCGCAACGACCTGATGGCCGGTCTTACCGGCGCGGTCATTGTTCTTCCCCAGGGTGTGGCTTTTGCCATGATCGCGGGACTGCCGCCTGAGTACGGTCTCTACACGGCTATCGTCCCCGCCATAATCGCCGCTCTCTTTGGATCGTCCCATCATCTGGTCTCCGGACCTACGACCGCCATTTCCATCGTGCTGTTCACGACCGTCAGCCCCCTTGCGCCGGCAGGCAGCATGACCTATATCGAGATGGTCCTGACGATCACTTTCCTGGCCGGCATGTTCCAGTTGTCCCTGGGCGTGGCGCGGCTCGGAGCGCTCGTCAATTTCGTGTCCCATTCCGTGGTCGTGGGCTTCACCTCGGGCGCGGCGCTGCTGATCGCCACGAGCCAGCTCAACAACTTTCTCGGCATTCCCGGCTCAAAGCGCCACGCTTTTATCCATGTCTGGGCTGATCTGCTGACGCATCTCTCGGGCATCAATCCGGTCGTTGTCTCCATCTCGATCACGACGCTGCTGTGCGCGCTGGTGTTCAAGCGCTATTTGCCGAAACTGCCCGGCATGCTCTTCGCCATGGTCATCGGGAGCGGGCTTTCGCTTCTGCTGAACGGCAAGGAGCACGGCGTGCGGCTCGTCGGGTCGCTTCCGGCACATCTGCCTCCGTTCTCGCTGCCCGACCTTTCGACCGCGAACATCCGGAGCCTCGCGCCTGCCGCGCTGGCGGTCTCCATGCTCGGCCTGGCGGAAGCGGTATCGATCGCACGCGCGGTTGCCACACGCTCGCACCAGCGCATTGACGCGAACCAGGAGTTCATCGGCCAGGGACTCGCGAACATGGTCGGCAGTTTCTTTTCAAGCTACGCTTCGTCGGGTTCCTTCACCCGCACGGGCGTGAACTTCGATGCCGGAGCAAGGACGCCTCTGGCAGCGGTCTTTGCCGCTCTGGCGCTGACGCTGATACTGCTCCTGATCGCGCCGCTCACGGCCTACCTCCCCATCCCGGCAATGGCAGGCGTGCTCCTGCTTGTGGCATGGAACCTGATCGACTTTCACCATATCAGAACGATCATCAGAACAAGTCCCCAGGAAGCGGGCGTGCTGGCGGTCACTCTGCTTGCGACGCTGCTCGTGGAGCTGGAGTTCGCGATCTATGTGGGCGTCATGCTCTCGCTGCTGCTCTACCTGAACCGCACGTCCCATCCCGGGTTCGTGACGCTCGTGGCTGACCACTCGGACGATCGGCAGCGGTTCGTGAACATCGAGCGCATGGACCTGCCGGAATGTCCGCAGCTCAAGATCCTGCGGGTCGATGGCTCGCTCTTCTTCGGCGCAGTGAACCACTTTGCCGAGGAGTTGCACTCCGCCGCGCGGGAGAGCCCGGAGCAGGCCCATATCCTGATCGTTGGGGGCGGGATCAATTTCATCGATGTGGCAGGGGCCGAGGTCCTGGCGAACGAGGCCCATCGCCTCCACATGGAGGGCAGGAAGTTGTACCTCTGCTCGATGAAAGGCGAGGTGGTCGAGACGCTGCACCGCGGCGGGTACGCGGACCGTATCGGCGAGGAGAACATCCTGGGATCCAAGAAAGCGGCGATCCGAGCGCTCGTTCCGAGGCTGGACCCGGAGCGGTGCCGCATCTGCAAGCTCCGGGTGTTCAATGAGTGCGATCTGATGCCGGGACCGGGAGCGTGAAGCCGATCATTCGGAGTGCAAAGGGGCAGGAATCTTTTCGCGCAAAGCCGCAAAGACGCCAAGAAAGATGCGGTAGACCTTTGACAATAGAATCAGGTGGTCTCGCTTTTCTTTGCGGCTTGGCGCCTTTGCGCGAGATGATCTTCTGATTTTGTCTAAGCTTCTGCCATGACCTGTTCAGAAGGAAATACTCGGAGCAAGCGGTATGGTCAAGATCGGCAAGAGTACTCCTCGCGCAGAACTTGCCTCCCTTCGTCGTGAAGTACGGAGGCTCCGGTCGGAGCTGAAGCGTCTGACGCCTTCCCTTGAGGTCCTGCTCAGGCGGCGCGGTTTCGCAGTTCACAAGGAGCAGCCTTCCGCTGATCTGCTCGTCCCCGCGGCCACCCTTCAGGACCGGTACTACCGGTTCCTGCACAAATACTCCTTCAGGCTCTTTCTTCGCGATGTGATCAAACATCAGCAGCTCTTCACTGCGGAGCAATTGGCGCGTTACTCCACGGCCAGGACCGTGCGGGCCTACATCGCGGTCCTTGAAGCGATGGGAATGGCGGAGCTGCGTCAGGGCGGCTACGGTCTTCTTGTCGGCCCGATCACGAGCTTTGGCGCGACGCTCGAATGGTACGTGGCGGAACTGCTCAGGCGGGAGTTCGGTGCGGAAACGATATGGGGCGTCAAGTTCCGCGGGCGCGCGGTGGGCGGTGATTACGATGTGATCGCGAAGCTCGAGGGGAAGTTGTTGTACCTGGAAGTGAAGTCGTCGCCGCCCAAGCAGATCTATGACAGCGAGGTCGCCGCGTTCCTGGACCGGGTGGAGGACCTTGCTCCGGAGACCGCGGTGTTCCTTATGGACACGGAACTGCGGATGAAGGACAAGCTGGTGCCCATGTTCGAGGCGGCCCTGGCACAGCGGAGCGCTTATCCGCCGCAGGTAACGCGGATCGAACGTGAGCTGTTCAGCATAGGGGACCGGATCTTTATCGTGAACGCAAAGGAGAGCATCCTGCAGAACATCGGCATCGTGGTGGGCAAGGCTGTGCGGCGGGGCTCCTGTGAAAAGAATGATTAGCCACGGAAGCTGCGGATGCACATCCTGATCAACACGGATAGGTGTGAAAGAAAGAAGTGTTAGTGTTCTGAAACCAGTCCTTGCGACGAACCTGGCGTTTCCTGCCTTTCTTCGTGGCTTCGTGACTTCGTGCGAGACAGGTTCTCTGGTCTTTGGATCGATCTGCTAATAATCGTACCTCAATCCTACACTATAGACGTTGTTGGTCGTGGCCGTATCGGGAACGTTCGAATCAGCCATTTCGTGATCATAACCAAGAGAGAAGCTCCAGGAGTCGCTCAGGTCCACGCCAAAGAAGACCGACACGGTCTGGGTGGTGACGGTGAAGTCCACGGGCAGATCGTACGTGCGCGACAGATAGCCGTAGCCCAGGTCCAGGGACGTGTTCTCCGAGGGCGAGAACCCGATCCAGGCGGTTCCGGAATGCCCATAATAGCTGTAGAGCGGAGAGTCAGCCCGGTTCCGTTCGAACTCATAGGTCTGCTTGAACCAGATGCTGTCGCTCACCGTTTCCTTGAGTCCTGCCGACGCGCCAAAGGCGGTTGAATCCCGGAGGTCGGACTTGAAATCCTTTGCCGCTGCCTTGAGCGAGCATCTTCCTGACAGGAGCTCGGTGAATCGCCTGGTAATCCCGGCGCTCAGAGAGCCCACGGTGAAGTCGAATTCATCATAGGTCGCGAATGAAGTGTGCGATACAGCGCCAAGCACAAGGATGTCGGTCTTCTCGCCCCAGGATATCTTGCTCCCGATGTCAGCGGAGAGCGAGGTCGAGAAATCGCCCTGCTGCTCGGTCTGGCTGCTGGTGGTCCCGGTGCCGGTACCTGTGCTTGTCCCAGTCCCTCCGGGATTGTCATTCAACCCGCCCTGCTGCGCCTGCAGGATAGACATTCCCCCGGCCATGCCGCCCATACCTCCACCTCCGCTGGTCCCGCCGGTGTTCGGATTGTCCTGCACCAGACCGATGACATTATCATTGTATGATTCCTGCACATCAAAAGAAAAGACCAGTCCGGCCTCGGCGCTTGAATAGGTGAACAGCAACAATGTCACAGCGGCGATGAGCATCAGGGTGCCGGATTTTGTAAGTTCTCGCATGTCTTCTGCTCCCCGTAGGATGAGAATAAAGACCGGGCGTCCTCTGCAGCGGACACCCGGTGAGCGTTACCGATAACCTACTTGCCCGAGCGGGTCTGCGTGTCCCGGTGCTCCCGGTCCTGGGACCGCTCGTGCTTCTGGGTCTGCTTCTTGGTCTTTGATTTGACCTTCTTGCCGGATTTCTCCTGCTCCTGCTTTTTCGAGCCATCCTGCAGGCGGTCGCGGTCCCGCTCACGGGTCCGCTCCTGGGTCATTTCCTGGGTGCCTGCGGCCTTGCCGGTGCCCATCTTCTGCTCCTCGGTCTCCTTCTGTGTCTGCGTTTCGGCCGCACCCGCGGTAAATGTTGCCGGTCCGATAAGAAGCAGTGCTGCTGTCATAAGTGCCAGTCCCTTGCGTAGCATAATGATCCCTCCTCTGTTGTCAATTGCCTTCGGGATGAGTCCCGAAGGGTGCGGGAGCGATTGGCCAGCACTCCCGCTGTGATCGTTCTGTCCGGACGAGAACGGTTCTCTCAATATCCATTGTTCGTTACCCATAAGACGAATGAACCGGGAAAAGGTTACATCCATCCCTTTACTTTCCTCTGCCGCCGCGTACGCTGTCACCGCGCCGCTCTGATCCGCCGTCCCGCGCGCCGCCCCTGCGATCGTCGCGTCGGTCCCTGCCGAGGTCGTCGTGCTGGGCCTTGGCCGCGTCTTCAGGGCTTTTTCCCCTGCGGATGCTGTCAGTGATCTGCTGCTGCATGCGATCAAAGTCCTTTTCCGAGTATCCCCGCGCCAGTCCCTGCTTGACCAGGCCCGCGGCGGAATCCGCCGGCACGCCGAACTCGACCAGGTCGGTGATCGCGCCTACTGCCCGGTCAAAGAGCACGAGCGATCCCTTCCGTTCAATGATCCTTCCGGCCGTATCGGAAACAGCGTCCGCTGGTATGGACCGCTCGTACGCACGGGCAACGGTCTCGACGGCAGTGTCCTTTACCGCGACGTTCCTGGCGGAGACCCCTTTGCTGACCAGGTCATCCACGACTGGCCGGGCCGCGGCAAGATGTCCGACCAGGCGCTTGACCGCAGCAGCGATCCGCTCCTGGGGCACCTGTTTTGCCAGGCCCTGCTCGATCCTGCTCATGAGCGCTTTGACGGGCATGCTTTCGTTCTTCGCCTGCACTGCAAGGTCCAGCAGCCCGGTGATGCCGGCTGAGCCGACGTTCCGTTCAAGACCCCTGGCGACGACTGCCTCCACATCAGCGGCAGGGATGCCGGAACGGACCGCCTGCCGGGCATGGGCAGCGAGGAGGTCCTTTTCAGCAGGCGGCAGAGCAGAACGTTCGATAGCGCTGCGCGTTCCTTTTGTCAGGTCATCATCAACCGCTCCCGCAGGTCCGGCGCTCCCGAACAGAACTGCTGCGAAAAGCGTAATAATGATGATCGCTTTCGATCGGTGGTTGGGATCAGGATATCTCATATTTTTACCCTCACGACAGCATTGCGGTTGCCGAATCCGTCGTCGCGGTATGCTTCCGCGCGCGGGTCAGTGATCCACTGCTCGCTGTCCACAATGAACATATAGGCGTACACGCCGGGCTGCAGCGGCAGTTCAATGGTCCAGGTCCCGTTCTTCCGGGTCATCACATGGGTCCCGGTGCTCCACTTGTTGAAATCCCCTGCCACAGCAACCTGACGGGCGTTTGGCGCCTGAAGGTCCAGCCGGACGATCACCGTGTCCGGCCGTCTCGACGTGACCATCACGGCCGCGACAATGGCGAAGAGCAGTACCGCCGCGGCTGATGCAAGGTTCCAGCGAAGCACCCTGCTGCCGAAGAGGAACTCCTTCGCCCGCGCGAAAAAGGGCGCTCTTTTGCGCGGAAGCCTTGCCATGACCGACCGGGTGAAATCAGCGGGCGGTTCTTTTCTTCCTGCGCGGCCGAGGGTTCCCAGCGCCTCGTTCATGGCCTGATATTCACGGCTCAGGACCGGGTCCGCCTGGACCTGGCGCAGAAGCCGCTCCCGCTCCCCATCAGGAAGGTTCCCGTCGAGCAATCGGTGGATGATCGTAAGATCGTTCTTCATGGCCTGACTCCCTGCTTGTCCAACACTTCCCTGAGCCGCTCCCTGGCCCGGTGCGCCCTGACCTTGAGCGCCGCGATGCTGACGCCCAGGATCGCGGCGATCTCCTCGTATCCCAGCTCCTCAAGGTGTTTCAGGATCAGCACCTCGCGGTATTCAGGCGAAAGTCCGTCGAGAGCGTGCTGAACCGCCTCGCTGGTCTCATGAGAAGACGCGATCCGCTCCGGATCGGGAGCGGAGCTGCCCCTCAGCTCGGCAATATCGTCAACATCCACGGTCTCCCTGCGGGCCCGGCCATGGTCGCGGCACTTATTCAGCACGATGGTCGCGAGCCACGTCGAGAACTTCGCGGTACCGCGAAACCGGTTGAGGCCTTCGTAGGCGGCGATAAAGCTGTCCTGGGCTATGTCGTTCGCGCTGTCGGCGTCGCCGGTCATACGGAACGCCAGGGTGTACGCCAGGACCTTGTACCGGTCCACAAGGACCGCGTAGGCATCCTCATCACCTTTCAGCGTGCGTTCGATCAGGTCGTTCTCTTCCTGGTGTCTGGTCTCATCCATGTTGTTGCCCATAAGACGGTTGAACGCGAAAAAGGTTACACCGGCCGCTACTCAGTTCCGACCAGGACCACCGAGTTCCTTCCGCCCAGACCGTCCTCAACCGAGGGAGCGCGGGGATCGACTATCCAATCTGCAGTGTTGACCAGGAACAGGTATTCGTATCTGCCCGGCATAAGGAACAGCGTGATCGTCCAGGAACCGCTCCGGTCCGGACCCGCAAGTACATGGCTCGTGGGGTCCCACTTGTTAAAGGAACCGGCGACGGTGACAGAAACGGCATCGGGTGCTGACAAGGTGAATGTGATTGGTACGGCACGGGCGGTTTCCGCTGCCGGTGCGGTCTTGCCAGAAAGGGCTGCAGCAAAGAACAGGACTATGGCGAGCAGACGGATCATGGCGGTCTCGAAGGGCTCCCTGTACAGCGGAAAAAATAAAAAAGGACCACCAATTGCACGAATGCAACTGATGGCCTCCTGATAAATTATAGGATGCTAATGCTAGTATACTATAGGAAATGAAGCACTGCTGTGCCAGAGCGCATTTTACTGCGCGGCAGGGCCCCGGGACATGGGTTTCCCTTCGCCGGAGAGATCCGGATGTTTTGGATGCCGCGGCGGCACTGCCGGTGCATTGGCGGCATTGTCGTGGTTCGCCGTAGGAACTTTTTTCATATCCCGCCGCGATTCATTATGTACCTTTTTGACCTGGCTCACACACTTGCCCAGTTTAATTCCGAGCTGATCCGCGATGACGCCCCAGCCGAGCACGGGCGGACCCTGACGAAGCGCCACTACCCGTCCGATGTTCTCTTCCGTGGCCCCGCCGGCAAGGGACTGCGCGCAGGAGAGGGTGACTGTGATCTCACCATAGCCAAGTCCTTTCTCGCGCAGCGACGCGATCCGATCGTTGCTGATGGCGAAATCGCGGTTCAGTCGCGACACCACGGCTTTTTCACCTTCCGGCGTGGCCGCAGCCCGGTCGAGCCGCGCAGCTTCGCGCTGCAGGTTCTGCTCATGCTTTGACGGGGCGGCGAATGCCGTGCCAGCGGATGCAAGGAGCGAAAGACACAGGACCAGGACGACCGGACGCATGTTCATCGAAACCTCCTCCTTTTCCAGCCGTTCACGAGGACCGGAGAACGCATGGCAGTATTGTAGCGAAGGCGAAAGGTTTTTTCCACAGTTTTCATGAGCGGGCCTGCTTGACACCGGGCACGGCCTTTGTTACTATTGAACGCGTAAAGGGGAGTAGCACACTACAGTGCAGATCGTCATCACGTCCCGCGAACGCGGGACCGGTCTCACTGGTCAGGAAGTCCTGATGCGCGAGACCTTTACCACGATGGTAGCTGTGCGTGGTAAAGGTTTTTTTTCGTCCCGGACCATCATTCAGACCGGAGGTAGCTCAATGACAAGCCAGGCCTGGCATTCTCTCGAATCATCAAAGATCGCGAAAGAACTGGAAACCGATCCCCATAAGGGTCTAGCCAGGGATGAGGCTTCCCGGAGGCTGGCGCGCTTCGGCGCGAACGAGCTCACGAAGGAAGAGGGCATCTCGCCGCTCAAGCTGTTCTTCAATCAGTTCAAGAACCTGCTGGTCGTCATTCTGCTGGTCGCCATTGTACTGTCTGCGCTGGTAGGCGAGGTGGTGGATGCCGGGATCATCGCCGTGATCGTCATCTTTGTTGCGGTCCTGGGTTTCGTCCAGGAGTATCGCGCCGAGCGGGCGATCGAGGCGCTTCGACAGATGCTTTCCCCGACAATTACCGTGCTTCGGTCCGGACAGGAAGAGGAGGTCCCCTCCAAGGACCTGGTTCCCGGTGACGTGATGGTGCTCGAGGCGGGAGATAAAATCCCGGCGGACGGCAGGATCCTGGAGGAGCATTCTTTGCGGTGCGACGAAGCATCGTTGACCGGCGAGTCCGTGCCGGTCAGCAAGCACGCGGACGTTGTGGCCGCGAACGCGCCGCTCAATGACCGGAAGAACATGGTGTTCACCGGTACGACCGTCACCTATGGCCGCGGCAAGGTCGTGGTCATTGCGACGGCCATGGAGACCGAACTCGGAAAGATCGCCCGGAATGTGACTGCAGTGGAAACGGAGCGGACGCCGCTGGAGAAACGGACCGAGGAGATCGGAAAATGGCTCGGGAATATCGCCATCGGCGTCTGCGTTCTCGTCGCCGGTATCAGCATCGGCCGCGAGTATTTCGTTCACGGAAGCGTGAGCCTGTCCTTCGTCGTGACGGTCGCCATGTTCGCGATTGCCCTCGCGGTTGCCGCGGTCCCCGAGGCCCTGGCGGCCATTGTCACCGGCGCGCTCGCCATCGGGATGCGGCAGATGGCGAAGCAGAACGCCCTTATCCGGAAGATGCCCGCGGTCGAGACGCTGGGCTGCACCACCGTGATCTGCACGGACAAGACCGGCACGCTCACCAAGGGCGAGATGACCGTGCGCAAGCTCTTCCTGGGAGGTGGATGGATCGACGTGAGCGGCGCGGGCTATGCGCCCGAGGGCGGGTTCCGATCGGGAAACGAGATCGTGCCGACCACCGGCAACCGGCTGCTCGAGGAATTCCTGAAGCACGGGATCCTGTGCAACGATTCGGATCTTTACGAGCGGGAGGGCAAATGGCTGATCAAGGGAGATCCGACCGAAGGTGCGCTGGTGGTGGCTGCCACCAAGGCGGGCATGCGGGTGGCAGAGACGCGGCTTGAGAATCCCCGCGTCGAGGAACTGCCCTTCAGCTCCGAGCGAAAGCGGATGACGACCATCCATGAACGGAGCGGGCAGCGCATTGCATCGGTCAAGGGCGCGCCGGAGCTGGTGCTGGAGCGGTGTTCCCATATACTGGACAACGGTTCCGCACGGCCGCTGGTCGAGGCGGATAGGACTGCCGTGCTTGCGGCGAACGAGGAAATGGCAAAGGGCGCGCTGCGCGTGCTCGCCGTGGCAACCCGCGAGCTTCCCGCGGGCATCTCCTATGAAGAGGATGCCGTGGAACAGGGGATGGTGTTCCTCGGACTCGCCGGCATGATGGACCCGCCCCGTGCCGAGGCGATCGAGGCGATCCGCGTCTGCCGCCAGGTGCATATCCGTCCGGTGATGATCACCGGGGACCACAAGCTGACCGCGGTCGCAGTGGCGCGGGAAATGGGGATCTACCGCGAGGGCGACCGGGT
>Ga0224495_10000700_pt1 | contig 25704 bp, 24 predicted proteins | sample SF_Jul11_sed_USG_FD_168128 | JGI IMG/M metagenome (GOLD analysis project Ga0224495, IMG submission 168128) | Sediment microbial communities from San Francisco Bay, California, United States - SF_Jul11_sed_USGS_4_1 | ecosystem: Environmental > Aquatic > Marine > Sediment | place: USA: California...
CACACCTGACAGGGCTGGGTGATACACCGCATATCGAGAAGCTGATCGGCGCTGTCAAAGTTATGCTGGACGCATACACGGCTGGTGAGATTGACGCGATATATATAAGCTACAACCGGTTCGTCAACACCATGAAGCAGGAACCATGCATAGAGCAATTGCTGCCGCTGAGCGGAGAACAACTGGGAACTGCCGAAGGAAGCTGGGACTATATCTACGAGCCTGATGCCAAGAAGGTGATCGACGAGTTGCTGGTGCGTTACATAGAGTCGCTGGTTTACCAGGCCGTGGTGGAAAACATGGCTTCTGAGCAAAGCGCACGTATGGTGGCGATGAAGGCCGCATCGGATAATGCAAAGAGTGTGATCGGCGAGCTCAAGCTGGTATACAACAAGGCGCGCCAAGCTGCCATTACTCGCGAGATTTCCGAGATCGTGAGCGGTGCTGCGGCAGTTGGTTAAAGATCGGCCTGACAATACAAATTAATCTAGACGGGGAATCATTAAAAATGAAACAAGGAAAAATCGTTCAGTGCATCGGTGCGGTGGTTGACATCGAATTTCCACGCGATCAAATGCCCAATGTTTATGAAGCGCTGTATTTGGCAGACGTGGGTTCATCTACTGCAGAAGAGGGCTTGACCTTTGAAGTTGAACAACAGCTCGGCGACGGTGTGGTGCGAACCATTGCTATGGGTTCTTCCGACGGTTTGCGTCGCGGTATGCCGGTTAATTCAACCGGCAAAGGAATTTCTGTTCCAGTTGGCAGTGGTACATTGGGCCGCATCATGGACGTGCTGGGCCGACCGATCGACGATGCCGGCGAAATCAAGTGTGACGAGAAGCGCGAGATCCACCAGAAGTCGCCAAAGTTCGACGAGTTGTCGCCTTCCATCGACCTGCTGGAAACCGGCATCAAGGTGATTGACCTGGTCTGTCCGTTCGCCAAAGGTGGTAAGGTTGGCCTGTTCGGCGGAGCCGGCGTGGGCAAGACCGTTAACATGATGGAGTTGATCAACAACATCGCCAAGCAGCATAGTGGCTTGTCGGTTTTTGCCGGCGTGGGTGAGCGTACCCGTGAAGGCAATGACTTTTACCACGAGATGAAAGACTCCAACGTGCTGGACAAGGTTTCGATGGTTTTCGGTCAAATGAACGAACCGCCCGGCAACCGTTTGCGTGTTGCGTTGACCGGCTTGACCATGGCGGAGAAATTCCGTGACGAAGGCCGCGACATTCTGTTTTTCGTTGATAACATTTACCGCTACACCCTGGCAGGTACTGAAGTGTCTGCGCTGTTGGGCCGTATGCCTTCTGCGGTGGGGTACCAACCTACTCTGGCTGAAGAAATGGGCCGACTGCAGGAGCGTATCACTTCAACCAAGGTGGGATCGATCACGTCGATTCAAGCCGTGTATGTGCCTGCGGACGACTTGACCGACCCGTCACCTGCCACCACCTTTTTGCACCTTGATTCAACTGTTGTGTTGTCTCGCGATATCGCCTCGCTGGGAATCTATCCTGCGGTTGATCCTCTGGATTCCACTTCACGCCAACTCGACCCGCTGGTGGTCGGTGAAGAACACTACAACGTGGCACGAGGTGTTCAGGCTACCCTGCAGCGCTACAAGGAATTGCGCGACATCATCGCGATTCTGGGCATGGATGAGCTGGCGCCGGAAGACAAACTGGCAGTCGCACGCGCCCGCAAGATTCAGCGCTTTCTGTCGCAGCCGTTCCATGTGGCGGAAGTGTTCACCGGCAGCCCGGGAAAGTACGTCACGCTGAAAGACACCATCAAGGGATTCAAGGGCATCGTTGATGGCGAATACGATCACCTTCCTGAACAGGCGTTTTATATGGTAGGCGGCATCGAGGAAGCGGTTGAAAAGGCCAAGACACTCTAGAGAGAAATGGGAACAACCATGGCAATGACCGTACATGTTGATGTAGTGAGCGCAGAAGCGTCCATATTTTCCGGATTGGCAGAAGTCGTCGTCGTTCCAGGTGAAATGGGCGAGCTTGGTATCTATCCGCGTCACACCGCGTTGATGACGCGTATCAAACCCGGTTCGGTCAGGATCAAGCGACCAGACCAAGAACAAGAAGAACTGATTTATGTGTCAGGTGGCATGCTTGAAGTGCAACCAGGCGTGGTGACCGTCCTCGCCGACACCGCAATACGCGGCGGGGATCTGGATGAGGCGCGCGCATTACAGGCCAAGCAGGCAGCAGAAGAAGCGATAAAAAATCGTACTTCTGACATCGATTATGCGCAAGCACAAGCCGAGCTGGCCGAGGCAATCGCCCAGTTGCATGCGATACAGCTGATACGCAAACGAACCGGACACTGATCTGAACAAACTCTGAAAAAAAGCAGCTACGGCTGCTTTTTTATTTTGTCATTTTCAGCTTTGCAAACAGCTTACCTGGCTGTAAGTATTGCAATCAGTCGGTCGATGATATACCAGACAGCCAGGAAAACCAGCCAAATCAGAACACCAATCGATGAACCGAACACGACGCTTTCAACTGATAATCCGAAGGAAGGAGAAAACACCTCCCAAGTTGCACGGGCTACGATAGGATCAAATTTTGCTGCAAGATAACTCAACTGGTGGAACAGGTCCGTGTCCAGCGCCTGAAATGCTTTCCGTAATTGCTCTGCTGCTTCCACCATGGCTCTTACCGCTGCACCCTCCTTGTAAAACGTCGGATCCGAGCTATCCATGTGGTGCTGGATGAGTTCCTGAAGGCTGCCATGGTGAAGTTTGTCGGCGATAAGCTGAAACGGAGCAAGATCCTTGAGAACCTGGTCGAGCATACCGCCGATGCGCTGCCGGTACTGCACTATGAAGCTGGGTATACAGCCTGCAACAATCACAGCTGTAACCAGAACGATACGATCAAGCATTCCGCGTATAAGTGACATGGGCATCAGTAGAAATAGTTAAATCTGCAAACTCAGGTTTGGGTTACAAAAGTCTAACATAATCATTATTAGGGCAGATATAGCATAAGTGCACAGGATATCAAGGCAAAATGCAGATTAAGGTTGAGATTTATCGGTCGGCCTGTCGCCCGGTATTCTGGATTTGGATGCGTTGGATAAGCCTAATTTGATCATTGTAGGATGATCTTGGTTGGTGATGATGCAGGCTCAATCGGTGCGATATCTGCAGTCTTGGCCGCCTTCGCTGTTGCCAGTGCTGAAATTTTGCCGCCAGTAGCGGCAGCGAAGTCGATCGTGATACTGGGGGAGGCATAGGGGCCACTTACTCGAATCGGCACCGTGACACCCCTGAGTTCGAAAAGGTCACGGGCGGAACGACGATTGATCGTGGAAGAAACTGCGGCATTAAGCCGGTAGTTCAAATTTGCAGTCTTGAGCTCGATTTCGCCCTCACCAGTTGTTCTTATAAGGGGCGAGTTCATTTCGAAATCTGTACAACTGGCTATGCCATCTTTCAAACTGAAATTTGCTTTCAAACCTGAAAAGCCGGTTGTTTCGCTGAAGTTGGCAGGAAAAACCCGTTCAAGATTCGAGCTGCCCAACTCGGTCCTGCCATCGACCAAGGCAGAGCGTAAATTGATACCGGCCAGCGAACCATGAGCTAAAGCAACAGAGACTTTGCCGACTAAAGACTCTTGTAACTCTCCCATGCTATTTCCCTGGGTGCTGAATTCCAGAGCAAGATCTCCCTTGCCGATAAGTCTGTTGGATGAGGAAGTCGATGCAAGTATTTGGTCAATTTGCACGGCCTTCAGGTTCTGTTGAATCAAAATTTCTGGTGTCTCCTGCGCAGAAACACTAATACTGCCGGACGATGAACCGCCAAAAAGCTGGGCGGTCAGAGGCGAAACGGTAATCATCGACTGACCGATTTTGATATCTGCATCAAGTTTTTTTACGTTGAAATTATTAATTTTGATTTCGCCAACGCTCAGCTTGCCATTCAATGCCATGTTTTTGAAGCCGGCAGTATTGAGTTTAGTCGCATCATCACTAAGATGTTCTAGCCACTGACTGGACAGATAGCGATCAAGATCGAGTTTTTTGGCGCTAACCTCCACCGTATATACCGGATGGGTGAAATCATTGATAACTGCATTACCAATGATTTCGCTGTCGTCGATCTTTGCCTTGAAAGCAAGCTGTGCATTTTGCGCCGCATTGTCCAGCAGCAAGCTGCCAGTGGCACTAGAGATGACTTCGCCGCTCAAAATTGGACTGTTGGCAGCTAAGGTGAGCGAGAAAGTGTCCAACTTGAGCTGTTTAGAAACCTTATCAAGATTGACGCTTAACGGACTGGTCAGTTTACCACGCAGAGCGTTTCCATCTCTGATCAAATCAAAGTCCGCGTTAATTTCAACTGAATTAAAAATCCTGCTGGCGATTTCAAAAGACGGCATACGCATCGTCAATGACAATAATTCACTCGGTCGGGAGAAATTTGCATCAAATGCAAGTTGATAACCGGCATATACGCTGTTGCTAAGCTTCAAGCTGGGAATGACTAGCTTGGCAGTAATATCACGCAGGCCATGTCTTCCGGTTGAAGACGCGGTCAAGTCCTCTGCTGTGATCAAGCCCTTTGCTGGATAGAAATCAATGCTTCCACTAAAGTCAGTGGACAAATTCTCGAACTGGTTCGCCTTGCCTTCCAGTCTGCCCTCGAAATTGGCAAACTCGTAATGCCCGGCTTGCCGGTCAAAAAACAATCGGCTCTTCAGCCTTACCATTGTGTCGAGGCGGGCTTTTTCAGAATCGAGCTTGAAACTAGCGGTAAAATTACTGGGTGCTGTATCGGCAAGCCTTCCGGTCTCAAGCTGCAAGCCATGTAATGCCACGCGTTGCGACTCCAAATCATCCTGCCAATTAATAGAAGAATCGGTTATGCGTACGCTATCAATATCAAATTTCAGCGGTACGAGAACCTCGTCGCTGATCAGAAGGTCGTCAAAGTTGGTGAAGCCGTCCTTGAGGCGGACAAAATTTGCATGTATCCCGTCGATCACTACGTGATCGATCACCAACTGTCTCTTAATTAACGGCCACCAGGCGATATAGAGTCGCGCATTTTCAACTGAAGCGAATACCTTGGCGCTGTTGCGCTGAGTCAGCGACATCCTGCCTGTGTCCAGACCTAGCTTGGGGAAAAAAGTGACCTTGATGTCACCATCAAGTACCAGTTCGCGCTGAGTGTGATCTTTTACGAATTGCTTGATCTCTGACTTGAAATTGTTCGCATCAAACGCAAGGATAAACAAGCCCAGGACGGTTGTGATCAATAACAGAATTACCAGCAGTGCGCCAAGCGCATAGCGGTAATATGTCTTGGCTACAGATTCGACAAACGGGATCCTGACAGGCCCAAACATGGAAACCAGCATACCGATCACGCCGATCAGACCCAGCACTGCGTATTTGAAAGCTTTCATTCATTGACTCGTGCAACATAAGCGATAAAAGATCAACCCTCGCACCAGCGCACACATTTGAGAGATATTCATTGCAACTTCACTTTTCAGGTAGATGTTGCCAATGAATAATATTGTAAAAGATCACGACAGAGAGCAGGAAGAGAAAAATCAGAATACAAAAACAGAATTTAAGGGCAGAAAATCAAGATCGTCGATCTGAACAATATCCGTATTATTGTCAACAGAACGTCGCTCGCCCTTTCTGCGGTCGGAGAAGACCAGGCCGCCCATTTTTCCCCTGGTAAACCAAGGTGCCTTGGTTCCGAATGGCTTGGCACTACGACGATCAATTGTACTTCTAATGTGCATTATTACGTTCTGAGTAACGCATCCAAAAAATTGATAAAAGCAACATCATCATTCGGAAAATCAACCAGTGCGCTTTATACCAGAACAACAGTTCGGCGCAAGAGTTAGTTGATGGAAGGTATATATTGAGATCAGAAAACAGACTTTGCCTAAAACATCAATAGTGGAACGCAGGAAAAGGAAAAATAATTGGCTGATTAAATGACAGGCGTGTAGTACTGTTCAACATAGTCGCGAACCTGACGCGAAACTATGGGATAGAAAAATTATAACCTCCCGCGCTACAGGAAATGGCTCCTGCGTGGTAATTGCGAACATTACTGGTAACTGCCGACAATGCTGATTGATCGGGGACCCAAACCGGTATCGATCGAGACCGGGGGCATCATCAAGCTGCCATCAGTATCAATCGAGTATTTCAATAAATTGCCGCTGCCTTCGTTCACCACATATACATAGTTTCCACCCGGGTCGACCGTAACTGAGTAAGGCGATACCCCCGCAGAAACTGTAGGCGCACTCAACAACGAGAGGCTACCTTCAGCACCAATTGCCGTAGCGATCTCATACTGGGAAATATCTCCACTCTCGTTTGCCACGTAAGCATGCTTGCCATTCGGGTTAACAGCAATAGAGCGTGATCCAGAACTTCCACCAGCATCGACCGTAGGTGGGGTTAATTGATAGATGAAACCATTAGTTCCGATTGAATACTGCGAAATGTTATCATTGTAACTGGTGTCGAGAGTTCCATTAGCGAAATTAGCCACATAAACATACCTACCGCTAGGGTCAACGGTTATTGAGTCAGCCCTGCTCACAGCGTGGAAATTCTGTATACCAACCGGCCCAGAATCGGCGTCGATCTGTGTCAAGTTCCCGGTTGAGCGATCAATTGTGTAGGCCGATACGTCACTGGTGCCCCAGTTAGCAACGTATACGTACTTGCCGCTTGGGTCTACTGTGACTGCCCAAGGCTGCGTCGAAGGGTGTGTTCCCGCAGGGACAGAGGCTGGAATCATCGGCTCGAGGATGCCATTTGTACCGATCAAATATTGCGAAATGCTGTTGCTGCCGATATTCGCTACATAAACGTATCTGCCACTGGGGTCGACAATTACTGACTGGGGATTTGTCCCTGCGGGGGTATTATCAATAATCGTTGTTAGTGGATTTGCATCGATCTGGGTTAATTCCCCACTGAGAGCGTCAATAGAAAAAGTCGAAACATTATTAGTGGTTCGGTTCGCCACGTATGCGTATTGTCCACTCGGATCGACGACAATTGAAACTGGAATTGAACCTCCATCAATCATAATCATGGAAGCAACCATCTTCACGGGGTTACCACCTTGTTCAATTTGATATTGCGAGATGCTGTTGCCGCCACTGTTCGCCACATAGGCATACTTCGGCACCGCGACGGCCGGGCTCATGCCATGGCTGATCGAGAATGAATTCGGACCAGGCAGTGCAGAAAGTGTATAGGGTGCAATCGGAGACAAGCTGCCGTTTACCGGGTCAATGGAGTACAGTGAAATGTCGTTGCTGGTGTAGTTGGTCACGTAGACATAGTTTGTGTTCCGATCAACGGCAACAAAGCGCGGTTCAGTTCCTGCAGGTATGGCGTCAGCGACGGAATTTGCAGAAAGGCTGCCGTTCGATGGATCTATCGTGTACTGCGATACCGTACCACTAACCAGGTTGGCAACATACGCGTATCTACCGCTCAAATCGACTGTAATAGACCAGGGACCTAAACCAGCCATTACTGTAGCGGGGTTCATTGCCTTGAGCCGGCCGCCTGCTTCTATCTTGTATTGTGAAACGGTATCGTCGCCGGAATTCGTAACATAGGCATACTTGCCGAGCGGATCGACTGTAACGGAGGCAGGGAAATGCCCTGATGAAAAATCCTGGATGCCGGGAATCGTCAAGTCCGCGTCGATTTGTGTCAGCACTCCGGACGAAATAGTATAGGCCGAAAGGGAGTCGTTGTCGTAGTTGGCAACATAGGCGTACCTGCCACTCGGGTCAACGGTTACCGACTGCGGGCCTGGACCTGAACTAACATTGGGACCCAGAGACGTGAGTTGGCCATCTGATTCTATCTTATATTGTGACACGGTGCCGTCGCCGGAATTCGCAACATAGGCATACCTGCCACTCGGGTCGACGGTTACCGACTGTGGGCCTGGACCTGAACTAACATTGGGACCTAAAGACGTGAGTTGGCCATCTGTTTCTATCTTATATTGTGAAACGGTGCCGTCGCCGGAATTCGCAACATAGGCATACTTGCCGCTAGTATCAACGGTGACAGAGACTGGATTCAGCCCGGTAGCCACCTTGCCGGTGTACTTGATACGACCAGTCGCAATATCAACAGCGTAGGCTGAAACGCTATTGTCCAACGCGTTGGCGACATAGGCAAAACGAGCCACCCTGTTGGGCGGCGGTACAATAACCGACACCTCAGGGCTGCTGCCACCGCCACCGCCACATGAGGCAAAAAGACCAAAAATGACGATCATGGTCCGCTTTGCGATTGTCATTGAATCCATATTAATTTCCATCAGTCCTTGCGGCTATCGAATCTACTGATTGCAATTATGTGTTTGATGAATTGCATCAAATTTCTCTTCACCTCGTTTTTTTGTTGCTTACAGTATCTTTCAAGCTTTGCCGTTTTGCAATCATTCTTCCTTGCGATCTTGTTGATGGATATGTAATGCATCTACGGTGAAGCGAGGCAATATTGCTGTGGAGTGCTGTCCAAAAAGCTGAAACTGGCAAATCCGTGCTGTTCGCATGTAAAGTACGCGCAAGATTGCCTATTTGTTTATAATCCGCCATCTTCATAAGGCCAAACGATGTCATCGTTAAATATTGTCATCCTCGCTGCCGGCAAAGGCACGCGCATGTATTCAGAAAAGCCCAAGGTGTTGCACAAACTAGCGGGCAAACCTTTGATTCAGCATGTGCTGGATTGTGCGTCTGAACTTAAACCCAGTCAGATATGCGTGGTTTACGGCCATGGCGGAGAGGCAGTGCCGGAAGCAATGCGGCATTATGCGGCCAAGTTTGTCATCCAGGAGCCGCAGTTGGGTACCGGGCATGCGCTGCAGCAGGCTATGCCGTTCCTCGATGATGAGAGCCAGACAATGGTGCTGTATGGCGATGTGCCGCTGATCCAGTACAGCACCCTGCACCAAATGGGACAGGCAGGGAATGGACTGGTATTGTTGACGGTGCATCTGGCAAACCCTGCAGGTTATGGACGCATCTTGCGCGATTCACAAGGTGATGTTTTGGGTATCGTCGAAGAAAAAGATGCCACGCCTGAGCAGCGTGAGATACTGGAAGTGAATACCGGCATCCTGCTTGCGCCGACGCAAAATCTACGATCATGGTTATCCAAATTACAGAACAACAACTCACAACGTGAGTACTACCTCACCGATATCGTCAGCATGGCAGTGCAACAAGGTATTTCGGTGCATACCGTGCAACCTGCCAACGAATGGGAGATCCATGGGGTAAACAGCAAATCGCAGTTGGCGGTGCTGGAACGAACCTTTCAGCTTGTCACTGCCTCACGGTTGCTGGTGCAGGGCGTGACGCTCTCGGACCCGGCGCGCGTTGATGTGCGCGGCAAACTGAGTTGCGGGCGTGATGTCGAAATTGACATTGGGTGCATTTTTGCCGGCGAGGTGACTCTTGGAAACAACGTGAGAGTGGGTGCCTACAGTGTGATCAGGAATGCCAGCATCGGAGACGATACAGAAATCGCTCCATACAGCCACATCGACAGCAGTGAAGTAGGAGCACGTTGCCATATCGGACCGTATGCACGATTGCGTCCGGGCACTGTGCTGTATGACGGGGTGCACATCGGGAATTTCGTCGAAATAAAAAACAGCGAGATTGCTGCACAAAGCAAAGCCAATCATCTGAGCTACATTGGCGACAGCACCGTCGGAAGTCGCGTCAATATCGGCGCCGGCACCATTACTTGCAACTACGATGGTGCCAAGAAGCACCGTACCATCATCGAGGACGATGTGTTCATCGGCTCGGACACGCAATTGGTAGCACCTGTGACTGTAGGCAAAGGCGCGACCATCGGCGCAGGTACCACGGTATGGAAAAATGTCCCTGCAGGAGAACTGACGATGAACGTAAAAACCCAATCGACCAAGGCAGGCTGGAAACGTCCGCAGAAAGAGAAGAAGTAACATGTGCGGAATCGTAGGTGCAGTTGCGCAACGCAATGTCGTGCCTATCCTGCTGGAAGGATTGCTGCGTCTGGAATATCGCGGCTATGACTCGGCGGGGCTGGTGGTTGTGCATGACTCTCAATTAGTGCGTGTGCGCAGTACTGGCCGGGTAGCTGAACTTACCATGAAAAGCGCGAACACGGAGGGCCAAATCGGGATTGCGCATACCCGTTGGGCGACACATGGTATCCCCAGCGAACGTAATGCACATCCGCATACGAGCAAGAATCAAATTGCAGTTGTGCATAACGGCATAATTGAAAATTATGAAGCATTGCGCAATCGATTGACCGCAGAAGGATATGAATTCACCTCGGACACAGACACTGAAGTTATCGCACACCTGATCCACAGTTACTACGCTCGGGGCAACTCGTTGCTGACAGCAACGCAAGCAGGCGTTGCTGAATTGGTGGGCGCCTACGCCATAGGTGTCATTGCAGTAAATGATCCGGACAGGCTTGTTTGTGCCCGCCGCGGCAGTCCTTTATTGTTGGGCGTGGGTGACGGCGAGCAATTTATCGCTTCGGACATGTCGGCACTATTGCCGGTAACACGCAAAATGATATTTCTGGAAGAAGGCGATGTGGCCGAATTAAGAACGCACGAATATATTATCTTTGACGTAAACGGCAAGCGTGTAGATCGTCTAGTGCATACCAGTGAACTGAGCAACGAAAGTGTGCAACTGGGCAACTATAGACACTACATGCAAAAGGAAATCCACGAGCAGCCGCAGGCCTTGGCGAACACCCTGGAATCGGTGTGCAACAGCAAATCACTGGTGCCGGGGATATTTGGTGCAGAAGCGGCAGCCACCTTTATCGACATCGACAGCATTCTCATTCTTGCTTGCGGCACCAGCTTCCATGCCGGACTGGTGGCGCGATACTGGCTCGAGGAGATCGCAGGTATGCGCTGCAGTGTGGAGGTTGCCAGCGAGTACCGCTACCGCACAAGTGTACCCAACCCCAAGTCACTGGTGGTAGTGATTTCGCAATCCGGCGAGACCGCTGATACACAGGCCGCATTGAGTCATGCCAAAAATCAGGGGCACGGACATACACTTGCGATTTGCAACGTCCCGGAAAGCGCGCTGGTCAGGTTGTGCAAGCTGCGTATGCTCACGCGAGCCGGCCCAGAGATCGGCGTAGCTTCGACCAAGGCTTTTACTACGCAGTTGGCAGCATTGTTTCTGTTGACACTGGTGCTCGCCAAGCAACGGGGTCGTTTGACGGAACAACAAGAGCAGCAATATCTGCACGAGTTGCGTCACCTGCCCAGTGCGACACAAAAAGTGCTGGATCTTGAGCCGAATATTGCCAAGCTTGCTGAAAAGTTCGCCAACAAACAACATGCACTTTTCCTGGGACGCGGGTTGCATTATCCGATCGCGATGGAAGGCGCGCTCAAGCTCAAGGAAATCTCCTATATACATGCCGAGGCTTATCCGGCCGGAGAGTTGAAGCATGGCCCGCTGGCGCTGGTGGATAAGTACATGCCGGTGATCTCGGTTGCTCCTAATGATGCGTTGCTGGAAAAGCTGAAGTCCAATTTGCAGGAAGTGCGTGCACGCGGCGGTGAGTTGTATGTATTTGCCGATGCGAACTCGCATATCCGCGAGGCGGATGGCATACACATTATGCACATGCCTGAGCATGCGGGCTATCTAAGCCCGATCCTGCACACCATTCCGCTGCAATTGCTTGCCTATTACGTTGCATTGCAAAAGGGCACCGACGTGGACAAGCCGCGCAATCTTGCCAAGTCGGTCACGGTAGAGTAACAAAAAACAAAACCGCCTTTCGGCGGGCTTGTTTTTTGATGAACAAGGCGATATTTCTAAAAACCATATATTGCGGAATGCGCGCCTGCTGCCATGAAAAACAGCAATGGTATCGAAAGCATCGTGTTGGTGCGCGAAGCCAAAAATGCAATGCGACGTGCCTTTACCTTTTCCTCGTCGGTGGCTGGTTTAAAACCCAATATTTTTTTCTGATTAGGCCAAATAATGCCCCAAACGTTGAGCAGCATGATGGTACCCAGCCATGCACCGATGCCGATGACAGCATAGCTCCCGTTTAACGTGAAAGCTGCTGCAAAATTTCCTCCAAGCAATGCAGCACCCGCGAGCCAGGTTACCAGGGCTGACCAACGGAAATAAAACAGCGCACTGGGGGCGACGTGCTTGGTGATGCCAGCTGCGGTGCTGTCTGCTGCAGCGGCCTTGAGCGCCGCGACCTGGACGAAGTTGAAGTAATAGAGCAATCCTATCCACATCACGCCAGCCATAAAATGCAGCCAGCGCGCAATTGCCGGTAAATAATCCATTTATCTCTCCTCAAAAATGAAATTTCAAGCAAGTACTACGAGCTTTTGAGCCACGAAGTACAGCACGATGGTTAGCAAAAGGCCGGTAATTACCGTGCCCCACAAAGAGTCCAGCGGATTTTTCATGAATATTTTCCTTTTACGAGGGGGAAGAGAAATAGCGGTGTCGGGTTTATTACTGTACTGACTTACTAGGGATTAACTGTATAGTATTTTTATGGCAACGGCAACAGTCGCATTGCCAAATCTTTCAGGGATGGTCGAATTCCTGCACGGAAACGATTTCCATTACGGCAATTGTATCCTAAATATAAACAATAACTTGCCATGCTATGGCTCCGAGAAGTAACAGGCAGATCAGGGTCAGCATACTGATGTGGCGTTGTTGCTGTGCCAGCATTTTGCGTAATATCCCATAATCCGGATCGACTGGTTCACGGGTCAGGTAGCTGTGAAGCAAACGCGGAAGTTGCGGCACTAGAGTTGCATAATATGGGGCTTCTTCCTGCAGAGTCCTGAACAGTCCGCGCCAGCCAACTTGTTGGCTCATCCACCGCTCCAACCAGGGTTTTGCAGTTTTCCACAGATCAAGTTCAGGATCCAGTTGCAAGCCAAGACCCTCGATATTGAGCAAAGTTTTTTGCAGCAATACCAACTGGGGTTGAATCTCAATGCCGAAACGGCGAGAAGTCTGGAACAGGCGCAACAGCACTCGCCCGAATGAAACTTCGCGTAGAGGTTTATCGAAAATCGGCTCGCACACTGCACGAATAGCTGATTCAAGTTCATCGATACGAGTGTTCCTGGGTGCCCAACCCGACTCGACATGAATTTCGGCGACTCGCTTGTAGTCACGACGGAAGAATGCGATGAAGTTCTGTGCGAGGTAATTCTTGTCAATGTCGGTAAGCGTGCCCATGATGCCGAAATCCAGTGCGATATAACGACCGTCCAGCGCCACTTGCACATTGCCCGGATGCATGTCTGCATGGAAAAAGCCATCCCGAAAGACCTGGGTATAAAAAATCTCGACTCCGTTGGCGGCTAATTTGGAAATATCCACACCAGCTTCACGCAATGTATTGACCTGACTGATCGGAATGCCGTACATGCGTTCCATCACCATTACTTCGGGGGTGCAAAAATCCCAAAACATCTCCGGGACCAGCAACAGATTTGAAGTGGAAAAATTTCTTCTGAGCTGGCTGGCATTGGCGGCTTCGCGGGTTAGGTCGAGTTCATCATTAAGATGTTTTTCAAACTCCAGGACGACTTGGCGCGGCTTAAGGCGGCGACCGTCAGCCCATAGAATCTCGACCAGATCAGCTGCCGCTTTGAGCAGAGCGATATCATGGGATATGACTTGACTGATTCCCGGGCGCAATATCTTGACAGCAGCCTTCCGACCGTCTGGTAACACTGCAAAATGTACCTGCGCAACCGAAGCACTGGCAACCGGTGTCTCCTCAAAACTCTGGAATACTTCGCACAACGGTCTTTTATAAGTTGATTCCAGCAGCGCGATGGCATGTGAGGAAGGAAACGCCGGAACCTGATCCTGAAGCATGGCCAGTTCATCGGCAATGTCGGTGGGTATCAAGTCCCGGCGCGTGGAAAGAATCTGGCCGAATTTGACGAAGATAGGCCCGAGTTTTTGCAAGGCCAGGCGCAGCCGGACTGCCCGCGGCTTGGATGTGTTGCGCAAGAACAGCAAAAGCCTGAGCGGTGCTCGCATCCAGCGCAGGCGCTCATGTGCGAGCAGGAATTCATCCAACCCGAAACGCAAAACAACGAAAATGATTTTGATCAGACGGAATAAACGCATTTCTTCATTAAAGCTTATTTTCTGGGTGCTGGAGCGGTTGAAAGCTGACTTATGCGCCACTCCAGTCTGGCCACATCATCGCGCAATGTGTCTACATGCTGAATAAAGGCCGAAACTAGCTGTGGCTTGGTCAACAAGGAGCGTTCCTCGGTCAAGTACTCAGCCGCTGCAAGGGAAAGATTCAGGGCACTGTCACGAAGCTGGTGATGCGCGCTCTGCAAAGATTGTATAAAACGCTCAGCCGCAATGTCGCCGACGACTTGGCTAAGGTCCTCCGCAGCATCCCAGCGCAGGTTGCGTGACAAAAAAAATATCTCGGCGAGCAAGGACGCATCACCTTCACTGCGTATTTCTGCATGAACCTTTTCATCATGCAATGCGAGGCGCGGCAACAACGAGGGCGAAATAAAGCAGCGCGCATCTGAAACAGCTGCAGATTCCGCACTTCGCAGTGTTCCGCTTGGTAATATCGTGCAAGCAATCGTAAACGGAACAATTTCAAATCGCACTGTTTTTCCGGAAAAGCGGGCAAGCCGTTCCAATGCCCAGGTATTCTGCATTAGCAGATGGTTTAGCGCCACAGTAAAGGGTTTGCTGTACACTGCGAGCTAGCTCAAAACAGATGTTTGGCTGTCAATATTCCAAACCCGGCTGGTTTCAATTTGGCTCAGCAAAATATCGAAATCAGTCGTGTCCAGGATGATCCTGCGGATCTTCTCCTTTAGCCAAAGGTCATAAAAGTCCATCGGATTGTAATTATCGGAAAGAATCATGGCGTCAGTGTTAGCCGGTAAAGAAATTGGCTGTAGCATGCTTAGGCGAACACTGCTTTCTATCTCGGGGTGTACATTCAGGTTAGCGATGCGGTCGAGTAACGGTTCGCGCTGCGCACCATCGTAAGCCATGATCTCGAGATTGCCGGTTCCGTCGCCTGAAGCGCTAAAGGTGGTATAGATTGCGACTTGGTCAAAAACACTCTGCAGGGTCTTGATTGCCGATGCAGTCATCAATGTATTGTGCTTGATGCTGCCAATAAGATTGATGGCGAGGACGCCGTCAGGTGACAGGCGCTTTTTTGCCAGTCGCATCGCTTCAACGCTGAGCAAATGACCAGGTGTCGTATCGCCGTTGAACACATCTAGCACGATGAAATCGTAGTTCTGTTTGGTATTGATCAAAAAATAGCGCGCATCTTCAATGTGCACCGGAATGGCCGGATTAAAGCCGAAGTAACTGCGGGAAATCTCTAACACGGCGGGGTCAATATCCACCACCTCGGTATCCACACCTTGTGCCTTGTACCAGCCTGGTACAAGGCCGGCTCCCAATCCGATCACCAGACAGTTCCTCCCGTCCGGATTAAGAGCATAAGGCAGGAATTGCAGCAAATATGAGTACTCGTATATCGATTGTCCGGTACTTATGTCGATACCCCCTTGCACCAATCCATCAATCAATAACTCGCGGTAGTGCAAAGATTGGTAGGAATAATCAACCACTTTCAGATTGCCGTAAAAGCTGTCGCGGTTGTTTATACGTTCGACCCGGGTCCCGTCCGGCATCACTTTGCTTACATGAGTTTCATGGGGCAACAATAACAATGGAAATACAACCGCTAGAATAGGTGACCATTTGCGACGGAAAAACACGAAATATCCGATTCCCATTGCTATCAGCAATGCACCGGTAAGCAGGAAAATTTGATTGACGCCCAGGTAAGCAATCAAGACGAAACCTGTCAGAAGTGTACCGATCACGCTTCCGACTGTGGATATAGCATAGAAACTGCCTACGGTCTTGCCGATATTGTGCATTTCGCGAGCGGCGATCTTGACGACATAAGGCGATACACAGCCCAGCAAGAAAAGTGAAGGGCCGAACAACAGGAATGCACTGGTCAATGAGCCCCAGCGCAAACCCAAAGGCAGGCTCATTTGCAATATTGGACCCTTCAAGGTGGGGATCAATATCTCCAGAATGCCGGATACCATGATGATGCCGTACAACCAGTCTGGTGAGCTTCTTCGGTCGGACCAATGCCCGCCTATCGCGTAACCGGAGGCGAGCGCGACCATGGTCACTGTTATCAGTGAAGTCCAGACGAACAAACTGACGCCAAAGAATGGTCCGATTACGCGCGATCCGAGTACTTCGACTACCATCACCAGGGCGCCGCACAACGCGGCGGTAATGATCAGATAAGCAATGAATCCTTTTGAATGTTGCATTGAAGGTCCTGTAAAGTGAAACGTTAAGTTGCGATTCTACATCACCAGTGCCGAGAAACCTTGCTTCAAAACGATTCCTCAAAGCATGTACTCTTGCAAAGCAAAATGTTGCTGATCAAAATAACGGTACAGATACAAATTTCAGGGGTTCCCTGCTGACCGGATGTACAAAAGCCAGCATGCTGGAATGAAGCAGCAGACGACTCGAATTTGCATCAGTCATTCCTCCATACAAAGTGTCTCCAAGGACAGGATGCCCGATACCCGACATGTGCACCCGCAACTGGTGGGTGCGTCCGGTTACCGGTTCCAGTTCAACGCGGCTGGTATGTGCAACATCATCATATTCCAGCAGACGGTAGCGTGTCAGGGAGGGCTTACCCGATTTGATGTCGATCTTGCGCAGCGGGCGGTTTGGCCAATCGGCAACGATGGGAAGGTCCACTTCACCGGCTGCGGAATCCAGCGCTCCCGCAACAACCGCTATATAGCGCTTTTGCACTTCACGCTCGCGGAAAATCCGTGAAAAATGCCGCTGCATGTTCGCTCCGCGCGCGAATAACATCAAACCGGAGGTTGCCATGTCCAGACGATGTACAACCAGCGCATCCGGAAATTTCTGCTGAATTCGTGTGGCCAAACAATCCTGCTTGTCAGCTCCGCGGCCAGTTACCGAAAGCAAACCGGCCGGCTTGATTGCTACCAACATTGCATCGTCTTGGTAGATCAAGCCCGGAAAGTTGTTGACAGGTAGTCGCAGATTCAAAGTGTTGAATAGGCCAAGCACAGCGGCCTTGCAGCTATTATGATTTGGTTTTGTTGCCTGATTGCGGCGGCTTGGCTTCATTGCCATCGGATTGTTTCCCCGGGCGGTTTTTGCTGTCGTCTGCCCAGACGAAGCGCCCGAATAACACACAACCTTTCATGCCGGGGTCACAGGGCCGGCCGTTAACCCTGGCGCATTTGCCGTCAATTTCGTGCGGACATCCCCATGAGCTCATCAGACATTTCCCGAACCGCAATTCATCCACTATTACAATTTATACCCTCGGTGCACTGCCACTATACCGCCCGTCATATTGAAGTATTCGACACGTTCAAGCCCGGCATCTTCCATCATCTTTTTCAGTTCTTCCTGTCCCGGGTGCATGCGGATGGATTCGGCAAGGTAGCGATAACTGTCCGCATCCCCGGCTATCAGTTTCCCCATTTTTGGCAGCAGCTTGAACGAGTAGAAGTCGTAAGCCCTTTCCAGAGATTTGGCAACTTTGGAGAACTCCAATACTATAACTCTCCCGCCCGGCTTGAGCACACGGTGCATCTCGCGTAGCGCAATATCCTTGTGTGTCACATTGCGCAGGCCGAAGGCAATGCTGACGCAATCGAAATAATCGTCCGGGAACGGCAGACGCTCTGCATCACATTGCGTGACGGGAGTGGCACTCCCAGTGTCGAGCAGACGATCGCGACCGACCCGCAGCATCGCGTTGTTGATGTCAGTCAGCACGACCTGCCCGCCACTGCCGACCACTTTCAGGAACAGCCGCGAAATATCCGCTGAACCACCCGCAACATCCAGCACTCGCTGACCAGCGCGCACACCACTGACGCCGACCGCGAAGCGCTTCCAGATACGGTGCAGGCCGGCAGACATCAAGTCGTTCATCACGTCGTATTTGCCGGCGACCGAAGTGAATACACCGGCTACTCGTTTGGCTTTGTCCTCCTCTGGGACAGTCTCGAAACCGAAATGGGTGCTCTTGCTCATCAAATTCTCCAACATATTGACAGGGTTAGCGGTTCGCGCCTGCTGCGGTCAAGCGTTGCAGGTAATCCTGCCATAGCGCATCCTGGTGTTTGCCCAGTTTGTAAAGATACTCCCATGTATACAAGCCGCTGTCGTGGCCGTCATCAAATTCGATTTTGATAGCATAATTTCCTACCGGTGCGACATTTTGCACAATAACATTGCTTTTGCCGACTTGCAGAATTTCCTGGCCGGGACCGTGGCCGCGTACCTCGGCAGAGGGAGAATACACGCGCAAGAACTCGAAAGGAAGTTTGAATCTATCTTCGTTCTCAAAGGCAATCTCCAGATATCTGGATTGTTGGTGCAGCGTGATTTCTCTAGGTTGTTCTGTCTTTATCATAGTGAGCGTATCTTGTTCAAAAGTGCAGTGGTAGAGCGTTCATGGAGGAAAGGGATACTGTGCACCGTGCCACCCCAGCTGAGCACTTCCTTGCTGCCTACGATATTTTCCGTTTTCCAGTCGCCGCCTTTGACCAGCACATCAGGATGACAGGCGAGGATCAATTTTAACGGCGTGTCCTCTTCGAACAGTACCACCAGGCTGACTGATTCCAGTGCGGCAAGTACCGCCATGCGATCCTGCTCGGTGTTGATCGGACGGTCGCCGCCCTTGCCTTGGCGCTTTACCGAGGCATCGTTGTTCACGCCTACGACCATGGACGAACCAAGGGTTCGTGCCTGGGCGAGATAGGTCACATGACCGCGATGCAATACGTCGAAGCAGCCGTTAGTGAACACCAGCGGACGAGGGAGTTCGGCAACCCTGGCGGCAAGTTCGCTGGGAACGCATATCTTATGCTCAAAAGCCGGTAGGGAGTACATCTAATCCAGATACTCGAACAGTTTCACAACACGCTTCACACCGCTGGTGGTGCTGGCGATTTCAGCGGCTGCATCTGCTTCGGTATGGTTGACGATCCCTAGCAAAAATACCGTTCCATCTTCAGTGATGACCTTGACGTGTTCAGGATTGAAGTGACTATTGTTCAAAAAGCGAAACTTGACGTTTGATGTAATCAAACTGTCGTTGCTGCGCGAGCCCAGCGAGCTGTTTGGAGAAATTGCCAACTCATTGTTCACTTTGCGCACTTTTTCGACGCGGGAGACAAGCTTGCCGATTTCTGCCCTGCTGTATTCCTCGGGGACTTCACCGGTAAGCAGGATATTGAAATTGAAACTCGTCACGTTGACGTGCATCACACCTTTGAACTCATTTGCGATAAGAACGGAAATTTTGGATTCCATTCGCTGATCCTCGATGAATGTCTCGCTGCTGCGTCGGTCCTGTGCCATCAGGACACCGGTTCCCAAACCGGCAGCGACTACAGGAACGCATCCTTGCAGCGGCATCATCAGCAATATCGAAGATGCCAGGAAGCACAGGCGAATCTTCATTCGCCCAATAAAAGATAATCAATAACGTCGCAAAGGCAATGCAGGGTCAATAAATGAACTTCCTGGATGCGCGCGGTGCTTTGAGCGTCGACGCAAATTAGTACATCGGACTCTCGCAATGCCCCAGCCATAGTGCCACCATTGCGACCTGTTAGCGCGATCACACGCATGTCGCGTTCATGTGCCGCATGAATAGCGGCCACCACATTAGGGGAATTACCGCTGGTGGAGATAGCCAGCAGACTATCACCGGGCAATCCCAGCGCACGTACCTGCTTTGAAAAGATCTGATTGAAATCGTAATCGTTACCAATGGAAGTCAGTACCGAGCTGTCGGTGGTCAATGCGACACATGCCAGTCCGGGACGCTCCTTTTCAAAGCGATTCAACAACTCTGCGGCGAAATGTTGTGCATCTGCAGCAGAGCCGCCGTTTCCGCAACAAAGTATCTTGCCATCGTTGGTGACACAATCGAAGAACGCCTGCGCACCTTCGGCGATCGGCTCGGCAAGCGCGTTCTTGACCCTGAGTTTGAGTTCAGCACTGTCTTTAAAATGCTTGATGATGCGACTATTGATATCCATTATGCTTGCCGGAAGATGGTCATATTCGAATATTAACTGAATCAGGCGTCAAACGCATTTTTGATCCACTGCAAGTCGTGCCCATGTGCGTCGTCCATCAGCACGACATCGAAGCGGCACGGAGGGATGTGTTCAAGGCCTGAAAGGTATTGTTGTGCGGTGCGGATAATACGCTGTTGTTTGCGGCTATCGATGCTGGCTGCTGCTCCGCCGAAATCGGTGTTGCGACGCAAGCGAACCTCTATGAACACCAGCGAAGAGCCATCTTGCATGATCAAATCGATCTCGCCGAAGCGGCCGCGATAGTTGGTTGCGATCGGCTTCAAACCATGCTGTAGCAAATGCCGAGCAGCCCATTTTTCAGCCTGTGCCCCGATCATGGATTCCCGACTGGCTGTTCAGGAAACATCTGGATGGCAGGCATGACAGGAGCGCCGGCAAGCTGTGCCTGGCCCTGCATGAAAACTGAGGGGACAGACGAACGTTGGAAGACATGACCATTGAGACGGATCTGTCCGCTCACTCCATCGAGTGGAAGTGATACATCCAGTCTGTTGAAAAGCATCAAGCGAATCAGGCGGTATGCATCTATACCAAGAGCGTAAAGACGATCGTTGTCGACGGAAAGCGGCTTACTGGGACGCGGATATATCATTACGGCGGGATGATCAGGCTGCAATAACCACGGCATATCGACAAAACGGATACCACTCAAATCATAATTGAGCAAAGTGTCGGAATTGCCCAGAAACACACGCGATGTGGCGTATTCAGGCAACCGGTTGGAAAGATAAGGCCGGATCAAACGCGCCTTTTTCGCATCAGTGGCGATAAATATCATCGTCCCGGGTATTTCGGTGATGTCTGCAAATATTGAGGAATTATCTACAAACTCGATCTCGCGTAGTATCGTGCCGCCCGAGGCATTCCATTCATCCTCGAAGGCAGCTTGCAGCCGCTTGGAAAGCTGCTCGCGGGTCGTGATTATGATGGACTGATGCAATCCATGTTGCCTGGCCAATCGTGCAATCTGGCGAGCTTCCGATTCTATGGCCATGCCGAAATAGTACAGGTTTTGTGCAGGCATGGTATCAACCACGTTCAAGCTCAATGTCGGCACCGGAATATTGTGTGACTCTGCCAACGCAGTGACCCCGTTGCGGGTGAGCGGGCCCACTACTGCGAGGGCGCCGTTTTCTACTGCCTGGCGATATACCGAAACAACACTGTTGTTCTCATCGAAATTGTCATAAGCCTGTATGGGTAATACTTGCCCGTCCTGCCTTGCGGCGGCCATAAATCCGCTTTCTACTGCGCTGGCTGAAGAACCAAAAATAGGAGACCGCAATGGCAACAACAGCGCGATATGGGGAATCGCACGCTCCTTGTCGACAATGATAGGTTCGATGATCTCAGGTATGACAGGTTCGGGCGCGGGTATCTGAGTCTCGCTGACCGGTTCAGCAGGCTTTTCTTCGCCAGTCCTATGCGGTAGGGTGGGCGCACAAGCGTATAGTGCAAACAAGGTACAAAGTACGAGGAGCAAACGTTGCATAACGAACATCCGCAAAAGTTGGAAACCGCATTATATGTAGTTGCAACCCCGATTGGAAATTTACGCGACATCACGCTGCGCGCCCTTGACGTGCTTTCTGCTGCCGACGTGATCGCGGCTGAAGACAAGCGCAATACCGCTAACCTGCTGACATATCATCATATCAGCGCAAACCGGATGATTGCGGTGCATCAGCATAACGAGCGCGGCGCTGCGGACAAAATCATCGCATTGCTGTGTGCCGGGCAGAGCGTGGCTTTCGTCAGTGATGCAGGCACGCCCGCAGTAAGCGATCCGGGAGCGTTGCTGGTGCAGGCAGTGCGGTCAGCCGGTTTTCGCGTCATACCGATACCCGGTGCGAATGCGGCGATTGCCGCCCTGTCCGTAGCCGGATTGGCAGATACACATTTCCTGTTTTATGGTTTCCTGCCCAACAAATCAGCCGCACGCCGCGCAGCATTGCAAATATTGAGCAGCCAAACCTATCCTCTGGTGTTTTACGAGGCACCGCACCGTATCGTCGAATGTGTTTCAGACCTGTGCGCGGTGCTGGGAGGCGAACGGCAAATTGTGCTGGCGCGTGAGATTACCAAGTTGTTCGAGGCGATACATTCCGGCGTACTGGAGGATGCCGAGGCATGGTTGCGCGAAGACAGTGACCGGCAACGCGGCGAATTCGTCGTTCTGGTCTCGGGAGCACTGCCTCAAGCGGGGCTGTCGGCAGAGACGCTTGAAACCTTATCACTGCTGCTCGACTATTTGCCGCTCAAGCAGGCTGTGCAACTTGCCGCAAGGATCAGCGGATCCAACCGCAATGAGCTCTATCGGAGTGCATTGAAGATGAAGAGTCAGGATCATGCGAGCAATGCCGACGATGACTGAAGCAGAGGCTCATCCCCCGCTGATTCGCGCCTTGCTGTCCGGTCATGCCTGCTACGACCATCCGGTGGGTAAGGTTCGGCTGGTGGAAACGCATATCTCGTGGGTGTTTCTAACCGGCGAGTATGCCTACAAGGTCAAAAAGCCGGTGGATCTGGGCTTTCTGGACTTCAGCACGCTGGCTTTGCGCCAGCAGGCGTGTGCCGATGAGGTGCGCTTGAACCGGCGACTTGCAGCGGAGTTTTATCTCGGCGTGGTCGCGATCACCGGCAGCCCGGATGCGCCGCACATCAATGAACCGGGCGACAACTTACAAGGTAAACCTATCGAGTATGCGGTGAAGATGCGCCAGTTTCCAGACGATGCCACACTGGATCAGTTGGAGGAACGCAGCGAACTGGGCACAGTGCAAATAGACCTGCTCGCAGCACGGCTTGCCAGATTCCATCTCGAAGAATGTGAAAAGGCGCCGGAAGACAGTGTCTGGGGAGAACCTGAAAACATAGCGCGGCCGGTAGCGGAGAATTTTCAACTCCTGACCAAACGATGCAACGGTCCTGCCGAAAGGCTGCGTCTGGACGCGCTGCAAAACTGGAGTGATGCTGAGCACATCCGGCTCGCGGCGTTGATGCGGGAGCGTAAACACAGGGGTATGGTCCGCGAGTGCCATGGAGACCTGCACTTGGGCAATCTGGCATGGGTGGACGGACAGATCGTAATTTTCGACTGCATCGAATTCAATCCAGCATTACGCTGGATAGACATCATCTCAGAAGTCGCCTTCTGCTTCATGGACCTGTTGCATCGTCGCAAGCTTGGACTGGCGATGCGTTTTTTGAATGCGTGGCTGGAGGCCAGCGGCGACTATGAGGGTGTGGCACTGCTTCGCTACTACGCGGTATATCGTGCCCTGGTTCGTGCCAAGGTAGCAGTTTTGCGCACTGAGCAATCGGGTGGCAGCGATGAGAGTCGCGCAGAGGCCAGCGCTTGTATGCAGTTGGCAGAGCAATTGACGCAGAATATTCCGACACAACTGTGGATCATGCACGGCCTGTCAGGTTCGGGAAAAACCACGATCAGCCAGAGGCTGCTGCAAGATTACGGGATGATACGGCTGCGTTCCGATGTCGAGCGCAAGAGGCTTGCCGGCCTGGATGCATTGTCGCGCAGCGGGGCCGGGATAGGGCAGGGACTGTATACACAGCGAGCTGGGCAGCGTACATACCGGCAACTGTCACGTTTGGCCGGAGAATTATTACTGACTGGCTGGCCGGTGATCGTCGATGCGGCTTTTCTGGAGCGCTGGCAACGCGACACGCTCCGGGAAATAGCCGTGCGGCTAGGGGTACGATTTCAAATCCTGGATGTGCAGGCAGATTACGCAACCCTGCATGAGCGGGTGCTCCGGCGTGCATCCCTGTCCAAGGATGCGTCCGATGCGGATATCAGTGTTCTGCAGCACCAGATGCAAACAGCACAGCCATTGGGCAAGGACGAATTGAACGCAGTGATATCAATGCCATGATTGGCCGGCTAGCGCAGCACGGTTTGCAAAGCTGCTGTCCAGTCAATGCGCTTTACATTCAAACAAGCGTTTGATACGCTCGAAACGAGTTTAAAATTCCACCCCTTCCGGGTTCCTGCTTATTCCGACATGGTTATCGCCGTGCCAGGGGTTTATCACGGCGGTTCTGGAAGATATATCCATTTTTGCGGCGAGCTTCGCAAGTCAGTAATTAATCTTGCTCTGCCTATGACTTGCGTAAAGCTCACATTTAAATTGCGGGATACCAATATGACCGAGCTGACCAAAACTACTGCACTGATGCTGCTGATCACAAGTCTGGCTGGCTGCGGGGGTGAAAACAAACCTCCAGCGGGACCCGGCGGATCGGTAGCCGGGATGCCGCCAGCCGAGGTGGAGGTGATAACGGCTGGAACGGGCAGTGCCACGATCACCCAGGATCTGCCCGGTCGTCTGCAGGCTTACCGCACCGCTCAAGTGCGTGCGAGAGTAGAGGGCGTGATAGAAAAACGCCTGTTCCAGGAAGGCAGTGAAGTACAGGCCGGCACTTCGCTGTTCAGAATCGATGCGCGCAGTTACAAGGCAGCAGCAGAATCGGCGCGGGCCGACCTGGCCATCGCCAACGAGACAGTGGCACGCTACAAACCTCTTCTGGAGATCAAGGCGGTCAGCCAGCAGGAATTCGATCTGGCCAACGCAAAAGCCAAACAGGCAGAAGCCGCGTCAATACTGGCAGATCAGGCTCTGGAATACGCCAGCGTCCCTGCAGCGATATCCGGCCGCATCGGGCGCGCGATGGTGACGGAAGGGGCTTTCGTCGGCAAGGGTGAAGCCACGTTGCTGGCCACGATCGAGCAGATCGATCCCATCTACGCCAACTTCACCCAGTCGGGTGCCGACCTGCTGAGCCTGAAGCAGGCTGTCAAGGCAGGCAAGCTCAAACGTGCCAACACCATCAATGCGCAATTGATACTCGAAGATGGCAGCATCTATCCCAGGGCAGGCAAAATATTTTTTACCGACATGGCAGTCGATCCGGGTACCGGCTCAGTGTCGATGCGTGCAAAGTTCCCCAATCCCAATCGTGATTTGTTGCCGGGCATGTTCGTGCGTGTCCGCTTTCCAGAAGCGGTGGCGAACAACGTGATACGTATTCCGCAGCGTGCCGTGCAAGCCGGGCCTCAAGGCCAATTCGTGATGGTGGTCGGCGCGGAAAACAAGGTGACGCCGATGCCGGTGAAGACAGGCAGGATGGCAGGAAGCGATTTCATCATTGCGGAGGGGCTCAAAGGCGGCGAACAGATCATCGTCAATGGTTTGCAGAAAGCGCGGCCGGGTTCGGTCGTGAGTCCCGTGCCGTTGGCAGAAGCAGGCAAATCCGCGGTAGCGAATCCCGCTTCCGCAAACAAGCAGTAGGATCGTCACATGGTCGCAAAATTCTTCATCGATCGTCCGATCTTCGCATGGGTCATTGCCCTGATCATACTGCTGAGTGGCGGG
>Ga0224495_10000702_pt1 | contig 25649 bp, 14 predicted proteins | sample SF_Jul11_sed_USG_FD_168128 | JGI IMG/M metagenome (GOLD analysis project Ga0224495, IMG submission 168128) | Sediment microbial communities from San Francisco Bay, California, United States - SF_Jul11_sed_USGS_4_1 | ecosystem: Environmental > Aquatic > Marine > Sediment | place: USA: California...
CTCACCCGTCCGCCACTCGTGTACCCCGAAGGGCCTTACCGTTCGACTTGCATGTTTAAGACGCGCCGCCAGCGTTCGTTCTGAGCCAGGATCAAACTCTCCATTTTCGAAAGTTTGACTCAGTCATAGACTGAATTATTATTCATCGAAGCTTGATAGCTTCTAAAAGTTTTTTAGAAGCCTGCTTTTGCTGTCTATTTTTCAAAGAGCAACTTTGCGGTCGAAACCCTTTGGCCCGCCGGTCAGGGTAGAAACATAATCAGAATCATCTCGTCAATAACTATTTTATATTTATTCCCTGCTTTGAAAAAAAAATTACTTTTTTTAAGCAGTTAAAGATGTTAATGTCGCTTATTAAGCTATATACTAATAAAAATGAGTTTAATTGTCTATTTTTTTTGAAATTTATCATATTTAAACTTTCTTTACAGGCTTTTTTGTTTTAAAAAATTCAAATAATTTCCGCTTTTTATCTCCTGAAGAGTCCCTACAGGTCGATTCCACTCATAAACACCAGAAAAAATGAACTTTTTTTCAAAAAAAACCGGTCGTTCTCTACGAATAAATAGTGATTTCGGAAAATTATCAGGAAAAAAATCTTCGTAGTTATCTAAAAGAGGCAAAATGAAAGAACTTTTTTTAATTTTATAAATCTCTCCTCTCACTTTTGCATGATTTTTCAAAAAAATGAAACATGGATATTCACCATTATCATATAATTTTCCTGAAATGGATCCATTTCCCAGAAAAATCAGCTCTTTCTCTTGTTCAACCGAGAATAAGTTTGTTTTTATTCGCAAACAAGAGAGCAATGTTCCATAAAAGAAAATAGTTTGCATAATTTTTTACTAAAACCACATTATAACTATCCAGTACCATTCCAGGTAAACTAATTTTTTTAAGATCTCCACACTAAGTCAGGCAGATTTTGAGTCTGAAAAGAGCCTGATAGCTTTTTTTTATTATTTTTTATTTAAAAAAGTATATTTTGCAGGTAAATAAACAACGGACACTCTGTTTTTTAACGATTTACTGCCGAAAGGCATGGTCGTATATTAAAAACATGCGTAAATAATCTCCATTGCGGTCACAACGTAATACAATCTATTTGCGTTGGCAGCTGCCCTTTAAACAATAAAAGAACCCCAAAAAAACAAATCTAAATGAGATTACACACAAACAGATTTTACAAGCCTTCGATGAGCTTAATGATCGCCCTTGAAAATGCCTTAATTATCAGACTGCTCGTGAGGCCTTTTATGATATACCAGCGATTGCATTTGCGGTTTGAATTTGCCTGAAAGTATATTCATTTTAAAAAATTGACTTTACAATAAAAAGATTTTGATTTTTATGTGTTTGATAGATATATATTTCGTATACCCTACATTTTAGATGATTATAATATACTATAGTACGAATATATTCTCTTCTAAAAAGTAAGAACAGGAAAGGAGTATAAAATGAATAAAAAAATGATACTGGGAATTCTTTTTGCATCTGTGACCTCGCTAATTTTTGCTCAAAATACAGCATTAAAAGCCTTTGTACTTGCAGATACTCAAAAAGGAAATTTTACAGAAGTCAGCAACACTGTAAAAGGAAAATTGAAAGAAACCGGGTTTACAATTGTTGGTGAATATACACCCTATGCAGGAACGACAATTATTATCGTTACCAACCCATTGATGAATGCTGGGGCGGCCAAATCAAACTTTGGGGCCTATGGAGCAATTCAAAGAGTCTCTATTACCGAAATAAAGGATAAAATTCAGGTTTCCTATACCAATCCTGTGTATATGTCACATGCCTATCGTATGAAAACTGATTACACACAAGTTCTTTCTGACTTGAAAAAGGCTCTTGGTTTTCAAAGTGAATATGGATCAGAAAAAGGAAAAGCTCCAGCAGAGCTGGCAAAATATCACTACATGATGGGAATGGAATATTTCAGCGACCCCCACCTTCTTCATGAATACGCCTCCTATGAAGAGGCCATTGCTGCAGTGGAGAAAGGTCTTTCACAAAAAAGAAGCGGAATCAGTAAAATTTTTCGAGTAGATCTAAAAGATAAAAAAGAGTCCGTTTTTGGTGTTGCAATGGTCGGATCAGGAAAAGATGGACATTGTCAAGATGACAAATTTATTATGAATGAAATAGACTTTAAAGATATACGCTCTAGTGCTCATTTACCTTATGAAATGATAGTATCAGGTAATAAAGTTTACGCATTGAGCGCCCGATTCAGAATTGCAATAAATTTTCCCGATCTGTCAATGGCTGGAAAAAACAGTTTCATGAATATTATGTGCGCTCCAGGCGGAATAAAGGAAGCCCTGGAAAAAGTAGCAGGAAAAAAATAACGAATATTATTTATGAAAGCCCAATAAATCCGGGCTTTCATAAAACTTAAATCTATTTATGTCGAATCTATGGTTTAATTCTTAAAAATCCATCTTAAGAATTAATAACCCGGCATTAAATGCAATCAAAATTTATAATTCAACACCTTAAATAAATATTATTATACGTCTATATAAAAAACAGGATACTTCATAAAGACAAAAATATGAACTTTGATAATCGTACCATCAACAGAAATCCTCAAAGACACGCTATTACACGTACTTTTTTTTATTTTTCTGTAACCATGTTACCCGTGCTTGCATATTTCGATCTTCTTGATAAATATTATCTAATGGCAACTGCCGAAATATTTACCTCCCTTGTATCTTTATATGTAATTTTCTCAGGCACTCTAAACAAATCGAAAGAGAACGCCCTTAGTATCGCAGTGAATCTCTTTTTTTTTATTATGGTTTCTGGGCTTCCGTATATCTTTGATGATATTCAAAACTTCTTGTGGATGGGGTTGTTTCCATTTTTTCTCTTTTATCTCGGAGGAAATAAGCAGGGTACGATATTATCAATTTTATATGGCTTTTTTTTAATTTTTTTCTATTTTCTTTGGCCCTACTTGCAGGATGCCGAACGCATCAGTCCATTAGAAATGATAAAGTCAACCATCATTTATGCAAGTTCCACTCTTCTTGCATTTATATATGAATCTCAAAGAAATAATTACGAAAAAAAACTTATGGACATGGCTGAACATGATACTTTAACAAATTTGTTAAATCGTCGGGGACTTTATAGAATACTGGATCACCTGGAAGGAAATATAGCAAGAGGAATAAATATTTCCGCCATTATTGTTGACATTGATTTTTTTAAAAAAATCAATGATACATATGGACATAATATCGGTGATGAAATTATAATAAAGGTGGCCAGAGAAATAAAAAAAGCCGTAAGAAAAAATGACTGGGTTGTCAGGTGGGGAGGGGAAGAATTTTTAATTTTAATTGAAAAAACAGATATAAATCAGGCATTCTCGGTTGCAGAAAAAATAAGAAAAAATCTCTCAAGAATGAAACACAGAATTGTAAAGCGCACGACAGTTAGTCTTGGGGTTTCACAATTTATATCTAATTTTAACGATCTTTTCAAAAAAGCAGACGAAGCTTTATATATCGCAAAAAATGAAGGCCGGAATTGTACCAGATGTTCAGAATAATATAATACATCGCAATAGCATGGCTGGAAAATCAAGAGCCAGAAATAATATAACTAGTAACCGGTTTGTAACATATTCAACCTTTTTATATTTAAACTTCCAGTATATGAAATCGCTCGATCTCTGCCGGCATTCTTTGCCTGATATAGTGCCAAATCTGCCTTTTTTAGCAATAAATTTAAATCATCCTCACTTTCGAGTGTTGCGATTCCAATACTCACCGTTGGATTATATGCATTCTTTGAATTTCTAAATATTTTTACCATGTTTTGAGAAAGAACCTGCGCTTCTAACGAATTTGTGCCAGAGCATATAACTAAAAACTCCTCTCCGCCTAACCGACCAATATAATCAGAACTTCGAATATTTTGTTTTAAAATATTCGCTACAAATTGTAAAACCAAATCACCCTTATCATGACCAAAGGTATCATTTATACTTTTAAAGTGATCAATATCTATGGAAAGAATAGACAACCCCAGTTTATTTCTTCTGGCATATGCAATCTCATGCTGCAATACTTCTAATATGTACCTTCGATTCATCAATGTTGTCAAATGATCAAATGATGCCATATTATGTAATTGTTGTATCTGCTTGTCATAATTCTTGTCGTAAATTATTACCAGGGGTACCGTTGAAACAAGTGCAAGGCAATAAAGAAAAAAATGAATATGCGAAATATTATTTGAATAGTGTAAAAAATAGATAACAATAAACGTAACAACCGTTATAGACACCCAGATCATCCCATCTCTCAACCCGGAAACCATTATATAAAAAATGGCATATATGGGTAGCCAGATAGAAAATACTACGTCATCCATCTTTTCAAAAGCACTCGCCGCAAAAACTCCATAACCCAGAAAGCTTGTAATGTTTGCAGCAAAAATCCAACTGCCTTTATATTGGGCAAAATAATAAGTTAAAATTGCCAGAACGGAAGCTATGATATCGGCGGTTCCTGCAATTTTTGCATTTGACGTAAAGTCCAAAATTCCAACTAATATTGTTAAAGGAATAAGAGATTTCAATACTGAAGCAATAAATTCTTTTCGCTTCAGTTTGATTTGTGTTATGAGCATTGAAGATTTTGACGACCTGCGTTATAAAATTCAAACAAATGTCACAACTAGATTAAAAATTAAATCGAACCAAAGATAATTTTAATTATACTTTATTTAACACAGAAAAATTTTCATATTATTAAATACTGAAATCAAACACCTTGTGCAAAAATAATAAATTCAAATATATGAAACAATAAAAGTACTGCTGACAAGTCGATTCAAAATATCATCACATGAAAACAATTATTTTAAAGACTAAAATAAAAAAAAATTTTCAAAAACACAAAATATGCAAACTGAAATTACCTACTATAAAAATAATTGGAAAAATTCATTTGAAGGCAAAGGTTTTGAAAAAAGATAACCCTGAATATTATCACATGATAACTCTTTTAAAATTTCCAGCTGTTCTCTGGTTTCAACACCTTCAGCAACTATTTCCATATTCATCGTTTTTGCCATCAAAATGATCGCAGAGACTATTGTTTTTTGATCCTGGCTCGTGGTTATATGATCAATAAAAGACTTGTCAATTTTTATTTTTTTCACGGGCATTTTAATTAAATAACTCAAAGAGGAATATCCAGTGCCAAAATCATCTACAGCCGTACTTAACCCCAATTCTTTGAGAGAAGAAAGAGTATCTATATTTCGATTTGCATTAGACATTAAACTTGTTTCTGTAATCTCTAAAATCAGTTTTTCCGGATTAGCACCAGTTTCTGTTATAATAGCGTGGATTTTTTTAACAAAAACAGGATCATCGAGTTGTTTAGCAGAAACATTTATTGATATGAAAGGTGCTTTTTCTGGTGAAGTTGATTTTGCAGTTTTTACCTGGGCAAAACATCCTTCTCGAAAAACAAAATAACCAAGATTGTTAATAAAGCCGTTTTTTTCTGCCACCGGAATAAATATATCCGGAGGTACAAAAGCTTCTTTAAAAAACCATCTCGCTAAAAGTTCTGCACCAATCAGGTTTTTTCCTGAAATATCATAAATCGGTTGAAAGTATGATTTTATTTCATTATTCTCCAGAGAAGTTCTAAGACCATTTGCAATTTCCAATTGCGTCTTGACTGAATCTTCAAGCTCAGTACTAAATATGCGGCAATTATCACGGCCTTTTTCTTTTACTTCGTACATAGCCATATCAGCATTTTTTAATAATTCATCAGCCGTATGGCTGTAACCATTACCAAAAGCTATACCAATGCTCCCCGATATATAGTGATCCGTCCCGGATATCTGGATTTTTTCCCGCAAGAAATGCAGCAGCCTTCCGGCTATTAGAACTGCTTCATTTTTTTCATCAATCTGTTCACACAAAATAATAAATTCATCACCTCCAAAGCGAGCTACGGTATCTCCCGGTCGAATTGCATTAACCAAACGATCAGACACTTCCAGAAGCAAATGATCACCTGTTTCATGGCCATAGGTATCATTAATCATTTTAAATCCGTCAAGGTCTATAAATAGAATCGCAATTTCCTGATTGCTTCTCAGGGTTCTGGCAAGTGCGTTACCGATTCGATCTTTAATTAAACTTCTATTAGGTAACTTTGTCAATGGATCGTGATTCGCTTTCCAGGTTAATTCTTCAGCCAGTCTTTTCTTGTCACTGATATCTTTTAAAGAAGCAACCATTAAAACTCCATCAGCCGTAATGATTTTAGAAAGAGATGCCTGCGCAGGAAACTCTTCGCCATTTTTAGTATAACCGAAAATTTCACCCCGACGACTCATTCTTCTATCTGTCTCATCTGAAACAAGAAAATCTACTACGGATTTACTATGACCATTTCTAAAACGGGGGGGTAAAAGAATACTCAAAGGTTTGCCTATTAACTCCTGGGGTTTATACTTGAATAATTCACATGTATTTCTGTTTACATAAATAATTTGACCCTTCTCATCAATAGTAATCACAGCAACATCTGTAATGGCAAGAATTTGCCCCATCGATGACTCTTTCTCTTCATTTTTCAGCATCGGAATATGATATGATTGATTTCCTGGATCTATCTCTTTTTTTAACAATTGCACCATCGATTTATATCTTTCAGGAATAACAGGATCAATCGACCCAAATTTTTCTATAATAGTAAAGGAACCATCCTTATTACAGCATGAAAGAAAAGAATTTACAGTAGCATGGTGAGTATGAGGATCCATCATAACTTCTCCCTGAGGAGCCTGTACTTTTACATATTCAAGAGCTTTCACCAATGAAACTGCATCAAGTTTTCCGCTTTCTTTTACTGCAGTGGCAAAAGCTTTTACACATAGATATGTTCCTTCGCTAAAATTGGTCATTGTTGCATTACCTTTTGGCCAAAGACCCGTTACACCTTCATAATGATTGAGAAGCGACAAAAGTTTCAGGTTTTCCTGGGTATCGATAGACATAAAATATGTATTTGAAGAATAAAAGCCTTCCCGGATTTCTGGAGACAACAAACTGACCATGGCCTCGTCATAGTGACCCATTACTACTGCCATTCTATCTTTAAGGCCAAGCTTTGAAAATCCAGTTAACAGGTTGATTTGGTCCTGACCGGCAAAATAAGGAACAAATACGTCGGCTCCCGATTTTTTAACTTTATCTAATAAATTCTCAATTTTGGTAGATCCAAGAGGCAGATATTCCTCTCCGACAATCTCTCCATTTGCCTTGCGAAGAGCCACTTTGGCAGCATCAATAGATCCGAGAGGCCATTCATAATTACTACCTGCAAAGAAAAATTTAGGCCCGAACTTTTTTGCCATATAGGGAATCATTTTATCAATTTGTTGATTGGGAAGTGCGGCAAAATGAAAAAAATAAGGAGAAAATATGCTGCCCTCATAAAATGAAAAATTTAAATATGGAATTTTTCGTTTATCTGCAACTTGATTCGCTACTGCAATCCGGGAGTTTGACAGTAAATTTCCAATGATAGCAACACATCCCTGGTCTACAAGTTTATTAGCAGCAGGTACCGCAGTTTCAGGCAGGCTACCATCATCTTCAATTAGAAGTTCAATATTTTTACCCAGCAATCCACCTTCTTCATTTATCTCTCTAACTGCTATTTGGGCTGCTCGTACAATTTCATGGCCATATAAACCAACGAGCCCGGTCAAGGGAGGCAAAAGACCTAATTTGATTGTTTTTTCACTCACAATGAATTACTTCTATTAAGATAGCAACCGTCAACTATTTACTATTTCTTTCTTACCGGGAATTTCTAAAATATCATAAAGGGGTGCCAGAGGCCGATGCGGCCGGCGGCAGGGGTATTGATAATTATCTTCTGTGCATGCATACAGCTTACCCCTTTTTTTCATCTTAATATTCATTTATATACTCTCCTATTTATTCTTTTACCAACCAATAATTCAATTTATTTTTTAGATCTTTAAAATCAATTGGCTTGGTTATGTAATCGTTCATGCCTGCATCCAAACATCGTTTTTTATCTGATTCCATGGCATTGCCCGTTAGAGCAATCACCGGTAAAGTTTTCAGACCAAGTTCACTTCTGAGGCGGATCGTTGCTTCAAGTCCATCTATTTTAGGCATCTGCATATCCATCAACACCATGTCATACCCTTCAGGATTTTCTTGCAAAAGTTGTAAACACTCCTCTCCATCAGATGCAATAGAAACCACTATACCATACCTCTCCAGAATTTTCTGTATCATCTGTTGATTAACTTCATTATCTTCAGCAACCAGTACTCTGGCATTTTTAAAGTTTTCTATAATTACAGAAGAGACAGCTCCTGTATTTTTAGCACCGGGTACAAATTGCGAAGCAACCATTTCGGACAAAATCGTGGATGTAAAAGGTTTCATCACTACTCCAGCTATTCGTTTTTTTTCCATTAAAACACTGATTTCCCTGGTTATCTCTTTACAAATAATTATTATTTCAGGAGGTTTCGTACCCTTCAATTTTTTTTCCATTCGTATAATCAGATTTTCCACCTCGTTACCATTTTGCGTTGATAGAAGCAGTATATCAAATGACTTCTCTCGGGAGGTATCTTCAAATCTGGATTCTATCTGGGCCATGGAATCAACGACTACGGCATTCCACCTCATTAGCTCCATGGTTTCGGTTATCAATTTTTTTACTTTTGTATGGGATTCAAGTATCAGGACATCAAGACTTGCTATTTTTTCTGAAGGTTCAATCCAAACTTTTTTTAAATTGCTATGATGCAATGTTATTTCAAAGCTAAAAATACTTCCTTTACCGTATTCGCTTTGCACTTCCAGAGTTCCACCCATTAACTTAACTAACTGACGTGAGATTGCGAGCCCGAGACCGGTACCTCCAAATCGCCGGGCTGTAGAACTATCAGCCTGCGAAAATGGAGCAAACAATTTATTGATCTGATCTGGAGTCAATCCTATGCCGGTGTCTTCCACCCGAAAAATCAGCTTTGAACTTTCACTATCAATAATTTTGCACCCCACATATATGACTACCTCACCCTGCTGAGTAAATTTTATTGCGTTATTACTTAAATTTACAAGAACCTGAGAGAGACGTAACTGATCTCCAACAAGATTTCGTGGAACATCTGATTCTATGCAAAACAATACTTCAATATCTTTTCCTTTTGCTGCGGTTTGGGTAACTATCGAAAGAGTATCCATAACCTCTGCAAGGTCAAAGGAAATTTTTTCGAGTTCCAGTCTGCCAGATTCTATTTTGGAAAAATCAAGTATGTCACTGATTACTCCAAGCAGAATATTAGAAGCACCTTCAATACTCCTGAGGTAACTACGCTGCCCTGAATTCAAATCAGTTTCACCCAGAAGGTGTGCCATACCCAAAATCGCATTCATAGGTGTGCGAATCTCATGACTCATGTTGGCCAAAAATTCACTTTTTGCATTATTTGCCGCCTCTGCTTGTTCCTTTGCCAACCTGAGTTCGTTTTCTGCTTTTACCTGTTCAGAAATGTTATGCACTGTACCAACCATTCTGACCGGGTTACCTTGGTCATTAAACAAAACTTGTCCTCTTCCATGAATATAATGAATGGTTCCATCAAGCCAGATAACCCGATGAATACAATCATATTCACCCTTATTTTTCCCGGTTAATGCTGCCTGAAGAATTTCTTCTAAACTTGTTATATCGTCTGGATGAACTCCCTGCCTGAAAAACGCATAATCGGGTACATGTGATCGAGGTGCATAACCCCATAAACGAAAATGCTCATCAGACCACTTCAGCTTCCCTGTTACCGGATTCCAGTCGAAACTTCCGACACGAGCAATCTGCTGGGCATTATTCAATCCATCACGGGTCTCACGTAACTCCTCTTCGATTTTCTTACGATCTGTTATATCAACCCCTATGGTTATCAGAAATTCGCCCCTTCCTTCCCTGTCATTAAGTATAGAATTTGTCCAGTCGAACAAACGTATAGACTGATCGTGTTTAATAAGATGAATTTCAAAACGTTCTGCAATATTCCCCGTTATCATATTTTTAAATAGATTGCGTACTTTTTCACGTTCTTCTGGAACAAGAAAGTTTTCCCAGAAAGATGGTTTCCCGCTGACATCCGCCAATGTATATCCGGTATATTGCTGCGCTTCAAGATTCATTCTAATTATCTCACCGTTTCGATTGATTACCATTACAATATTTTTAGCTGTGTTCAGTATGGCATTGTTAAAATCGTGCTCCATACGCAGCTTCTCTTCTATCATTTTACGATGGGTAATATCATAGTTTGTTCCAAGTATACGCAACGGTTTACCCATAGCATCGAAATATGTTTTGGAATCTGTTTTCAAATAATGAATCGAACCGTCAGACCATATAATCCTGAACTCCGGGGAATATTCTTTTTTTTGAGCTATTGCCGCCTCAATATCTGTATTGATATTCGCCTGATCATCGGGGTGGATTGCTTGCATCCAGGTATCATACATATTGACAGCATCTCTTTTCTCCATTCCAAAAAGACGATACATTGCATCGTCCCATACCAGTTGTTTATTCACAAGATCCCAGTCCCAGACTCCAATATTTCCAATACTGGTAGCCAGAGCAAGTCGCTCCTGAGCAAGAAGTATCGCGCTGGTTTTCTCTTCAACTAATTTTTCCAGATGTTGCTTATATTGAAATAATTCATTTTCGAGGCGCTTTCGCTCGGTCACATCCCTATCAATTCCCCGATAACCTAATAATTCTCCCTTCGGACCAAGAAAAGGCATTCCACTTGTTTCCAATACCACCTTATGACCATCGCGATGAAGATTAATATTTTCCAGAACTTTAATAGGAGCTTTTGATTTTACAATATCAGCAAATATCGCTCCGATTCTTTTTGCTTCTTCCTCTGGCATAAAATCAAAAGGCGTTTTTCCCAGTACCTCTTCAGGTGTTAAACCAAGCAGATTTTTTACAATTGGACTGGCATAAGTATATTTTCCCTGGGCATCAACTTCCCAGATCCAGTCGGTGCTGCTCTCCACCAGATTACGGTAACGCTCCTGACTTTCATGCAGCTTCTTTGCAGAAACCTGACTTGCCTCATACAATCTGGCATTTGCGATAGACAAAGCAGCCATACTGGCATAAGCACTGCACAGCGCTTGCGCAGTTTGAGCGAGAACTTTTTGTTCACCTATGGTGGCAGCAATCAATACCCCCGTAGCCTCTTTGCCAACTATCAGCGGAATATAAATAATCGACTTCAGGTTCCGTAATTCTACTGCTGTTCGCTCTTGCGAACTTAATTCTGCAATAGCAGTATCGGCTATAAACTCAACATGGCCACTTTCAAGTGCTTTCATAATATGTGGATGTTCTTCCAAATTTACTTTGCGTAACTCATGCGGAAAATCTGGTGGAAGTGGTGGCATGGTTGCAAAAAGAGATAGTCCATCATTTTGACGTAAATATATTGCAGAAGTTTTCATCTCTGTTAGTTCAGTAATTCGAAGGGTAATAATAGACAATAAACTCTTCAACTCAAGTGTTACTGATAACTCAAGGCCCAATTCAAATAGTGCCTCATGCTCTTTTACTTGTTGCAAAATTAAATTTTTAGACTCTTTCATATCTGAATATTTGTTGCTTTATATTACGAATAAATTTGCTAAAGAACAACAAATCAATTGATAGATATGTAAATAATTAAATTTTGCTGTGCTTTTTCGCATAGAAGATCGCATATTTTAACGATCTACCTTTTAATGGCTCGTATTAATGATTTCAAAACTCAAAACTTATGATGAGTAATATCCTTTGTTTTGTATATTGTCCATAATTGCATTTACTTTATTCCAGGCACACTCTACTTTATTTCTTTTATTTGAATTGGCTTTATAGAGAGCTTTATCAACCCGATTGATTATTGACTCGGAGGTATCCTCATTTTTACTTATCGTATTACCTATGCTTACACTTTGCTGTCCAACAGTATTCTCATACTTTTTTTCTTCAAAGATATTCTGCAAGCTCAATTATTTTCTCGACATTGATTTCAGTTGAACGAATGATAAATTCCCCATTTTTTTCCATTGGCTCGATACCACTGCTGCGAAGCAATATATATGACCAGATGCCATGCAACTTCATTCATGAAATATGACAAAACGAAAATTGTTGGTCACAGAAATTGCAGTTTCATTGGATACCAGTATTGCCTATGAAAATTATCATAAAGCTCCTTGATATAGTATAAAATATCGTATTACAAATGTGAAATGTATTACTTAAAAATAATCAATATCTGGCTTCGCAAAGTCATCACTGTAAAAGATAATTCAAATTAAAACAGAAAATATATCTCAATAGCTCCAAAATTATAAACTAAATGATTCTGCTGAAATGGGAGATACTATTTTTCACATTTCATGCTGCAGCAACTTTGTTTTTGCCCGTTTTTTTAGCCTGGTAAAGGGCGAGATCTGCACGATGAAATAAATCACGGGTAGTTTCACCCGGCTGTAAACTGGCAATACCAATACTAATCGTTACCTGATGTTCCAGAATAAATCTGGTTTCCGCCACTTTTTTTCTGATGGTTTCCGAAATTCGTGCAGTATTAACGATATCTGCATCGGGCAAAATAGCGACAAACTCTTCACCACCCCACCTGGCCAGTAAATCATCTGAGCGAATACTGTCAGCAATGGTTTTGACCACCTCTTTCAAAATACGATCTCCTGTTAAATGACCAAAGGTATCATTTACAAATTTAAAATCATCTATGTCAATAACAATCATAGATAAATTATTTTGAAGCTGTCTTTCTTTTTTTTCGAAAATCATTTTATTTAATAATTTTTGCATGGCAGTGCGATTATATATTCCTGTTAGATCATCGCGTTCCGTTTGATCCTGTAGTAAGCGAATTCTGGATGCAAGGGCAAAAGATAGCATAGACACTTCGATCATTCCTCCGATTTCGAGCATATAATTACTGAGAGGAATATTGATATTCATCGATCGCGAACTATACATAATTAAAGCAGTCAGATATATCATCCATGCATGAGTATAATATCTCGCATATTGATATTTTGTGTAAAGAAACAAACCTGCAGCAAGCAAAAATATTGATCCAGTTGATAAAACAGTAAAATAAAATAAAGCCGGGTAGAAATCAATAAACATGGAAAACAATAAATAAAAAACATACAACCCTATATATATATTAAAAACAATATTCAACTTCGGAGTATTTCTTTTTGTGTGCAAAAATTCTTTTGCAAACAAATTTGCAAATATTGGCCCCAAACTGATGAAAACCTGGGTAACTTGTCTATATAAAGTATAATCATTTCCAAATAAGAATTCCAGTCGTCCATGAACACCCGACATAATCATTAATAAAAAAAGAACGTACAGTGTGTAGTACAGATAACTTTTATCTCGTACCATAAAAAATATAAAAAGATTATATAAAAACATAATAAACAATAAACCATAATAAAAACCATGAAAAAGAGAGTCTGAATTACTGATCTTTTCCAGTTCTTGTCTTGTAACAAGGAACAACGGTATTTCAATAGGATCATTTTTAGAAATAATTCTAAAATAAATTATTTCTGCTTTAACAGGATTCAAATGCACAGGAATGCTGACTTTAGGCAGATAAACAGTTTCTTGCTTATTTGGACTTTTTAAACCTGTTTCAACCTTATAATATTTTCCAGTTCCATCAGGAAGATAAAACTCAATTAATTCAATCAATGGATAATCAAGCAAGAGAGACCATGTATTGTGATGATTTATACTGCCTTGAATGGCGATCTTCCCCCAAATAGCTGAACGGGTTAGACCAAAATTTAAAGACTTTTTTTCATTTTGTATAAAATCATCTTTTTTGACAAAAACCTCCTCAAAACTCAATGACGAAGTTTTATCTTCCAGAAAAAATAGATACGGCGCAAGATCATAACGGCTCGCTGAACCATCCGCCTTAATTAAAGTTTCAGCTGGAAGTTTCAATGTCAGAAATAAAAACAATATCCATGCAACAGCAAAGTTTGCTTTGTGCAACATTAAAATCTCCTGTTATTAAAAATTATAAAATACTTTAAATATCTTATTATGAAAAAATATTTCTTGAATTACAACAAGCAAACTTGCAAAACAATTGAATGGTTTTAAAAGTAGAAAAACTTCTTTACCATTCCAGAGTTTTCTCATATTGAATACAGTGATTACTCATTAATCTTGTTTGTAAACACTTTTTCCTTTATGAACAGTTAATTAAGAAATGTCTGTCATAATTTGTTTACATTATGAATTTATTATAATACCTATCCGATAACAATATGATATATGTTTCAACAAGTAATGGAATTTATTTTTTCAACGAGCTTGATTTAAAACCCGAAAAACTTCAGACCTCAAAAGACTCTCTGGGTTACTATGGGCTGGCATACAATAAATCAAAAAAACAGCTCTTAATTGCATCAAGAGCTAAATTACGATTTACATTTAAATCAATGAAGCGCTCATCAGATGTATCTTTATTAGCATTTAATGAAAAATCAGAATCAGTAGATCACCTCGCTGATTTCTACAAGGTTTATGATGTTCACCAGATTGCATTATATGAAGATAAATTATTTATAACAGATACAAGTTTAAATAGAATCCATATTTATGATCTTTCATCAAAAAAAAAGCTGACGATCCTTAATCTTGGAAGAATTCGCAAGGATGTTCATCATATAAATACAATAAAAATTCACAACTCCTCTCTATTAATAGGTCTGAACAACCGGGGAGACAAGGAAAGTGAAGTAATGTTTATTCCTCTTGAAAAAATAAATTATTCCCGGAAAAAAATAGATGCCTTTAATATTTTTGAAAAGATCATAAAAATTAACGGTCTTTATCATTCTCATGATCTTGAACCTTTCAACGATGACTTCCTGATCAACTCATCACATGATAGTCAGGTTGTATCTTTTAAAACAGGAAAATCCCTTTTAAAAACAAGCGGTTTTTCCAGGGGCCTTGCCATTGATACAAAATTTATTTATGTCGGCATAAGCCCATTGGTCAGCAGAAGTGAGCGATACAGCAAAACCATTGATGGAAAGGTTCAGCTCTTTGATTTCAAAACCTTTAAACTGGTTCATGAAATTATTCTTCCGGGCGCCAATCAGGTTAATGATATTCTTATAACAAAAAATTAAATCAATATTTGTTTATATTTTCAATGGCATTAGTGGTCAGACAGAAACATTTCTGTTATTATTATAGAACCCACTATGAGAAAAGTAATTCAACAATTCAAGGCCCTCGATACAAGTGATGGAGCAGGTGTTCGCCTTAGAAGATCCATAGGACTGGCTAATTTTATGAATATCGATCCATTTTTATTACTTGATGAATTTTCCTCTGCAAATAGTAGTGATTATATAGCAGGTTTTCCTCCGCATCCCCACCGTGGATTTGAAACTGTAACATACATGATTGATGGAATGATGGAACATAGAGACAGTGCCGGAAACAACGGTCTTCTAAGAAGCGGATCAGTTCAATGGATGAGTGCCGGTAAAGGGGTTCTGCACTCGGAAATGCCTATTCAAAAAGAGGGATTAATGCGCGGATTTCAATTATGGATTAACCTTCCTGCAAAAGATAAAATGATGAATCCCAGATATCAGAATATTGAACCCGAAGAGATCCCGATAATAAAGCAAGCTAATGGAGCCATCATTAAAATTATTGCAGGAACCCTGGAAAATACAGCCGGGCCAGTCAAAGGGATCATTACCAACCCTTTTTACTGGGATTTAATGTTACCGCCAGAAACCCGGTTTGAAACAGAAACCAGAGAAGGTCAAAATATATTTGCCTATCCATTTGAAGGTGAGGCGGACTTTGGAACGGGTTTAATTCCCCCGAGCACTCTTGTTTTGTTTTCCAATAGTGGAAAGATCTTGATAAAAACTGAAAAAAAAAGCAGCCGAATTCTTTTGGCAGGAGCTGATCCCATCAATGAACCTATAGCCCGAGGCGGCCCTTTTGTAATGAATACACGGGATGAAATTTCCCAGGCAGTAAAAGATTATGAATCAGGAAAGTTTGGAATACTATAAATTTAAATTATATTATTTTGAATCAAAATCAAAAGCAACAGGTGCAATAATACTTGTCAAAATCATTTTTAATAAATCATTGACATCAAGATGAGTGAATACTGGATTTTTATTCTCGTTGGAATCATTTTACTTTCCCTGATACTTTATAATTTTTCATTTATGAGCTCTATTCACAAGCAGTCCTCAGAAGATTTCAAGCGCACCAAAGAATATGGATTAAAACCTTTAACACGACATCCTATCATTGACCATACTATTTGTATTGTATGCGGATCATGCATAAGAGCTTGTCCCGAAACTCATGGAAACGATTCCCCACTGGGTATTGTTGATGGACGACTTTTGCTGGTTAGCCCGCAAAAATGTGTGGGGCATGCAGCATGTGAAGTAGCCTGTCCAACAGGTGCTTTAACTGTCAGCCTGGGTGAACTCGCAGAAGACCCGAATATGCCTGTCCTTACAAACAACATGGAAACAATCGTCCCAGGCATCTTTATTGCGGGTGAATTGAGCGGAGTACCTCTGGTTAAAAATGCAATTGAACAAGGGGAAAATGTTATCAAATATATCAAAAACAAGACTACACCCACAAGTGATATTTACGATGTAATTATTGTTGGAATCGGACCTGCAGGATTGTCTGCAACTCTTTCTGCGCAGGAAAATGAGTTAAATTATTTAACACTGGAACAGGGTTTAATTGGAGGAACCGTTGCCAACTTTCCTAAACAAAAAATGGTCATGACATCACCTGTAAGATTACCATTATATGGAATGTTGAAAAAAAATGAGATCCAAAAAGAAGAACTGATGGCTATCTGGAACAGTTTATTAACAAAACACAGTTTGCACATAAAGCTTGGAGAAAAAGTAGAAAACATTCACAAGGAAAAAAATCTCCTGATCGTAAAAACTGCAACTGGCGAATATAAAGCTCAGAATGTCCTTCTATGCCTTGGTCGAAGAGGAACCCCCCGAAAGCTGGGTATTCCAGGTGAAGAACTTTCAAAAGTAACCTATGGCTTGATTGATCCAGACGCCTACTCTAATAAGGATTTACTGGTTGTAGGAGGAGGCGACTCTGCAATTGAGGCGGCTATCGTATTAAGTAAAAATAACCGGGTAACAATGTCCTATCGCAATGAACAGTTTTTCCGTATAAAAAAGAAAAATGAAGAAAAAATCAAAGAAGCGATAGAGCAAAAAAAAGTAAATGTGCACTTCAACTCCACTCTCTCGAGAATTACAGAAAAAGAAGTCACACTTAAAAATGAAAAAAATGAAATTAACTTAAGAAATGATTTTATTTTTGTTTTAATTGGTGGAGAACCTGCTTTCCCATTACTAAGATCAGCAGGTATCTTACCAGAAATGAAAAAATAAAATGAAAAATATTCTTATAGTTGATGATGATCCTGTAAGTGTTAAAATAATTGAAACTATTTTAACATCGATGAAATATACTTTCACATCCTATACAAACCCCCTTATTGCGCTTGAAAATGCCAAAAGTCAAAAGTATGACATTGCGATAATTGACTTTGAAATGCCTGAGATCAATGGAATAATTTTAGGGCAAAATCTTCGAAAATTATATGGCGAATCATTTATGATTCTTATGCTGACAGCTCATGAGGAAATTGAGATATTAGAACAGGCAATAGAAGCAGGTATAAATGATTTTTTTACCAAACCCATCAGTGTGAACTATTTAAAAGCCCGTATATCTATAATGGCAAAAACCCTCGAAAATGTTCAAAAAAAACTTGAATATCAAAATGAATTAAATAAAACGCAGGATCACTATAGAGCTATTTTTGACAACTCTGCTGTCGGTGTAATGGTCTTTGACATGCAGGGAAATTTACTCGAAGCGAATCTGACTTTCAGCAAAATGCTTGGATATCCCATATTAAAAGAAAGCAGAGAATTTATACTTCAATATACACACCCTGATGACCGGGAAAAACTTTATATTTATTTAAAATATTTTATACAGGATAAAAAATCATATGGATCTTTTTTTACACGCTACATTTCCAGATCAGGTTTAATTGTCTGGACAAAATTGAGCATATCACTTGTCACAGAAGGTGAAGATCACAAGGCATATTTAATTATTATTGTTGAAGATATTACCGAGGCCAGGGAATATGAAGAAGAGTTAAAATACTATGCCCTGCATGATTCACTCACAGGCTTACCTAACAGAAACCTTTTTCTTGATCGGCTTGATAATTTAATCTGGCGGTCATCAAACCTGAAAAATGATGAGAGAGAAGTGCTATTTACTCTTGTAATTCTCGATATTGACAGATTTCAAATTATAAACGAAACGCTTGGCCACACACTCGGTGATGAGTTAATAAAATCGATTGCTGAAAGATTACAAAAAGGATTAAGCACTGAGACGACAATAGCCAGAATGACAGGCGATGAATTTGCTATTTTAACTGAAGAATACAAAACCATTCAAAATGTAAATTTACTGATTAAAAAAATAAAAAACCTGTTTCAAAATTCTTTTTTTATTCATTCCCATGAAATTACCATTACAGCAAGTCTTGGAATAAAATGCTACACTGGAGAATTGCAATCTAAATCTGAAATATTAAGGGATGCCGATACTGCACTACATAGAGCTAAACAAAAAGGAATTAATGGATTCGAATTTTTTACAAAAGCAATGAATGCAGAATCTAAACAGGCTCTGCGCCTGGAAAATGATTTGAGAAAATCATTGCTTGATGGTGGTTTTGAACTTTACTTTCAGCCACAACTTAATATTAAAAAAAATCAAATATCAGGAGCAGAGGCGCTTATTCGCTGGAACCATCCAACTGATGGACTTTTATTACCCAAGTCCTTTATTCCCCTTGCAGAAAAAATAGGATTATCAAGTAACATTGGGAAGTGGGTTATTGAAGAAGCAATTCAAATCGCCCACAAATGGGAAAAAAATGGCCTTGGTAATTTAAATATTGCGATAAATCTATCACCCAATCAGATATCTGATCATACTTTGATTCCCATTTTAAAAGAGTGTTTGTCAAAATTTCCTCTTGTAAAAAATACATTAACTATTGAGTTAACGGAGAATGTATTATTACATACCCCCGACCTGGTAATTGCCACATTACAGGAAATTAAAAATCTGGGTATTAAACTTGCAATAGATGACTTTGGAACAGGTTATTCTTCTTTAAGTTACTTTAAAACATTACCTATTGATTATATTAAAATTGATAAAAGTTTTATCGATAACATACTTGAAAGTGAATCTGACAAGTCGATCATACTTGCTATAAATGCCCTGGCACACAGTATGCGTAAAATTACTGTAGCCGAAGGTGTCGAATCTAAAGAGCAACTTGATCTGCTAGTTGCCATGCACGTAGATAGCATTCAAGGATATTTTATAAGTTACCCATTACCCGAAAATCAGCTTCTCTCTTTTTTAGACAATTATAATAAAAATAAAAATTTTGTTAACTGATCGCAAACTCGCGACTGTCCACAATAACCTTTCCCGCAACCTGCCATGCAATATTCTTTTCTGACTCAAGAATAGCCTTCAGATCATTTGTTAATTCCGTATTGTACTGAACATTAAACGATGAGTGTGTTTTAATTGTATGAATTTTTTCCTGAGCTGTATCTTTATAATAAAGAAAAACAGGATTTTCACCCCGATAAATAGATAAAACTTTTTTTAAACTTTGAATAGATTTTTTCAGCATTTCACTATCTTTAAAAGGAATAAACAAATGAAGACTTTTTTTCACCTGATCCGAGAGCGTTGAGCCAGACTCTACATTCGAAGCAGAGATCATTACCATAGGTGTTTCATCATCACGATAAATAGTCACCCGGGCCTTTATGATAATAATTCCATTTTCAACCAATAGATCATTCGAACGCTTCCATAAATTTTCAAATACTCTAACTTCTTTTCTTCCGCTAAGATCAGACAGCAATATAGAGTAAAATGTTTTTCCACGACGTGTTGTTACATTTTTTATATCTTCAATAACACCCAGCAAGGTTACTTCCCTTTCGCTACTGACCCCGTCATCGACTTCAGAAATAGGTGTTATCGAAGTATAATTTAATAAATCTTCATATTTATCAAGTGGGTGTGAAGATAAAAACAAGCCCAGAGTGTTTTTTTCATGATTCATTCTTATTTCATCACTCCACTCCTCCATATCTACCAGCATAACTATCGATGAGGTGTCTGTTGCCTCTGCGCCAAAAAGATTAGACTGACCATTCATTCTATCTTTATGCATGGAACTTCCATAAGATAAAATCTTGTCAATGGCCTCAAAAAGAGCGGAACGTTTGTAGTTTAAACTGTCAAATGCTCCCGCACAAACAAATGCCTCAACCAGTTTTCTATTTACAAAATTAAAGTCAATTCTGGATGCAAAATCAATAATATCTTTAAACGAACCCTCATTTCGAATCTGCAAAATACTATCAATTGCATTTTTCCCTACACCTTTAATACCAAGCAAACCGAACAAAATAGTATGTTCATCAATCACTTTAAAATAATCTTCTGATTTGTTAATATCAGGCGGTAAAACTTTTATACCAATTTGGCGGCAATCAAAAATAATACCAATAAGTTTTTCTGTGTTTTCGATATCAGCATCAAGTGTCGCCTTCATGAATTCAACTGTATAAAATGCCTTGAGCCAGGCTGTCTGATAAGTAATTAAACCATAAGCAGCGGAGTGTGATTTATTAAATCCATACTTACCAAACTCTGCCATCATATTAAAAAGTTCACTTGCCCACTTCTCTTTATGACCCCTCTCCATTGCCTGATCGACAAACTTTTGTTTCAGTTTGTCCATTACATCTTTCAGTTTTTTTCCCATTGCTTTGCGCAAGCCATCGGCTTCTGCCATTGTAAAACCAGCGATTATCTGCGAAATAAGCATCACCTGCTCTTGATAAACCATAGTTCCAAATGTATCTGAAAGTACTTCCTTTAAAGATGGGTGCGGATAGGTGACCTCTTTTTCTCCGCTTTTTCTCTGAATGTACGCCTCTGTCATACCCGACTCAAGAGGGCCAGGGCGATACAGGGCAATACATGCGACAATATCCTCAAAACATTTAGGCTTGGATCGCATTAATAAGCGGGTAATTCCCGTATTCTCAACCTGAAAAATTCCTTTCGTTTTGCCCTGCTGAAGAAGTTCATAAGGCTCCTTATGATCAAGTGGAATTTTGTCTATATCTATAATAATGTTTTTTCTTGCTTTAATTTCATCTACAGCTCTTTGAATGATCGTCAGGTTTTTCAACCCCAGAAAATCCATTTTTACCAGGCCGACTTTTTCCAGATTGTTCTTTTCAAATTGCGAAATTACTGAACCCGAAGAGGTATCTTTTGCAACAGGAATAATATCAGAAATTGGTTTGGGAGCAATAACTACGCCGGCAGCATGTTTCCCTGCATTTCTGGGAACTCCCTCAAGGGCTCGGGCAACCTCATAGATCATACGCTCCTTGTCACCCTTGCTGAAAAATGCCTTTGCTTCTGCAGATGCCGAAACAGCTTCATCAAGTGTTATTCCAGGTGTAGAAGAAAGATTTTTTGATATATTATTTATTTCAGTATAGTCATACCCGATAACACGTGCAACATCTTTAATTACCGCCTTTGCAGAAAGAGTTCCAAATGTTATAATTTGAGAAACATGATCTTCACCATATTTTTCAATTACATAATTAATAACTTCCTCTCTTCGATCACGACAGAAGTCGATATCAATATCAGGCATCTCATTTCGCGAGGGATTTAAAAATCGTTCAAAAAGAAGATTATATTTCATTGGATCAATACTTGTGATTCCCAATGCATAAGAAACGAGTGAACCAGCAGCAGAGCCACGACCTGGGCCGACCGGAATTCCATTATCACGGGCATATTGAATAAAATCAGCTACGATTAAAAAATATCCTTCAAACCCCATTTTATTTACTACACCCATCTCATACTCGGCTCTCTCTTTATACTTGTCAGATAGCCCTTCGGGAAAAAGACGATCAAGCCCTTTATACACAAGAGTACGCATATAGTCAAAAAGGGGCATTTTATCAGGGGTCTCAAACTCGGGCAAAAGAGGGGTGCCAAACTTAAGTTCCAGCTCAACCATTTCAGCTATAACCATTGTATTATTATAGGCCTCAGGCACCTCTGGAAATAAAAGTGCCATCTCCTGGGGCGTTTTTACATAAAACTCTTCGTTGAATCCAAATTCAAGAGGATCTTCCAGCCTTTTGTTAAGCTGAATCCGCATCATAATATCCTGAACACGACGATCCTCTTTTTTTAAAAAGTGGGCATCATTGGTTAAAACGAGTGGAATTCCTGTTTGTCTGCTGATCTCAATTGCACCTTTGGCAGCTATTGCCTGTTCACGAATTCCGTGATTTTGAATTTCAAGATAAAAATTTCCCCGGCCAAAGAGATTATCCATATAAACGGCCAGATCAAGAGCCTCTTTAAATTTATTATTAAGTAATTTACGGTTTATTTCCCCTGCAAGGCAGGCACTTGTTGCAATTAATCCCTCGCTGTATTTTTCCAGAAGTTCAAAATCAATTCTGGGTTTGCGATAAAATCCTTCCAGATAACCCAGTGAAGAGAGTTTAATTAAATTTTGATAACCTTTCTGATTTTTAGCAAGCAAAACCAGATGATATGCATTTCCATCAGCAATATTATCTGCTGCTTTTTTTTCAAATCTTGATCCGGGAGACATGTAAAACTCAGAACCGATAATAGGCTTGATTCCCTCTTTTCGGGCTGCTTCGTAAAACTCAATGGCTCCAAACATGTTTCCATGATCTGTAACAGCAACGGAGGTCATGCCGTTTTCTTTGATATATTTTACCAACTCTTTAATACGAATTGCTCCATCGAGCAGAGAATAGACCGAATGGAGGTGCAAATGGGTAAAATCAGAGCGAAATGCAGAAGAATCTGACATAATACCACCTATTATCTAATAGAAACATCGTCAATTTGAATTCAATGGCATAGAAAATTCTACATATTTTTTTGCTGGTTCGCTATGAATAGTTTTGCATATTCGGTATACAGGGCATGATTTAAAAATAGTTTTGCCTATGAAGGAGCCCTTTTTTGGTTGAAATTCTTGCTCCTGTAAGCAACGAAGAGATGGTCGATGCAGCTATCCACAATGGAGCTGACGCCATTTATCTGGGGGTCCCCGATTTTAATGCCAGAGGGCGCAGTGAAACTCTAACAATAGAACAAATCGGAGCAATTATAGAAAAAGCCCGTCTTTATGGAGTAAAAACCTATTTAGCCTTTAATATACTTATCTTTGAAAATGAACTTTCAGAAGCTCTGAACCTTTTTGTTGAGATGCAAAAATATGCGCCCGATGCCTGGATCGTTCAGGATCCAGGGCTGGCTCTTCTTCTAAAAAAAGCGTCCCCCGAAGCCCCCATTCATGCCTCTACCCAGATGAGTATTACATCTGCTCATGATATCAGGTTTCTGGAACCCATCGGTTTTAAAAGATTTACCCTCTCCAGAGAACTTTCGCTGACTCAAATAATAAATATTCGGAATGAGGTAAAAAACGAACTTGAGGTTTTTATTCATGGTTCACTCTGTATCGCTTATTCCGGACAGTGCTTCACCTCCGCTGGTTTTGGAGGCCGATCGGCCAACAGGGGTGAGTGCGCACAAAGCTGCCGCCATGAATACCAGCTCTACTCCAATGACAAGTACGTCGCAACCGATGGTAATTTTCTGGTCTCACCCGATGATTTAATCGGAATAGAATACAAAGAGTCGCTTGTTCAGGCCGGAATCAACGCATTAAAAATTGAAGGACGTCTGAAAAGCCCCGAGTATGTGGCTGCTGCGGTGCATCTTTATAAAAATATTACCAGCAAAGATTTAAACTCTGCAAGACTTACCTTTTCTCGCGGAAAAAGTACAGGATGGTTATCAGGTAACAGCTATAGCGACCTTGTAAAAGGAAAACAAAATGGCCACACGGGAGTAGAAATCGGCATTGTGTCAGGAATCGATACAAGCGATAAAAAAGGTAAATCAGTAACAGTCAAAACATCACCACAAATTTCTCTAACATTGCAGCCAGGAGACGGAATTTACTTTACCGACTTTAAACAAAACAAAGGAGGGTCTGTTTTTGAAATAAAAAAAACCAAAGATGCCCTTCAGCTTTTTTTTGCAAATGACTTTCCCGTTCACACCATAAAAACAGGAATGAAAGTTTTTCATTCATCCAGTCCAGCGATAAACAAAGAACTTGCTAAAAGTTTTCATGATAAAGATGCATTAAAAAAAATCCCCGTATCCATGAAAATAACCGCCCAGGCAGGTGAACAGCTCCTCATTGAAGTGAGTGACAAAGATAAAAACAGAATAATCGAAAAAAGCAGCGAAGCAATTCAGACATCTATTAATAAGCCCTTACAAAAAAACGACATTCTTCAGGCGATTGGCTCTCTTACTGATACCCCCTTTTTTCTTGAAAATATTTCAGTTGAATGTGCTCCTGATATTTTTTTGCAGTCCAAAATTATCAGACAAACCCGAAAGTCAGCCCTTGAAAAACTTGCGCATTTAAGAAAAAAACATGTAACACCCGTTGAATTAGAAAAAAACCTTTCTACAACTGCCATTAACGAGTGGATCTTAAATCAATTTCCTTCAATTAAAAATACAACAACCCCTTCAAAAATCAATCTTCACGTCCTTGCCCGTGATCCCGATCATATTGATCAGATCATTGCAATGGGCCCGGAAACAATCGCATCAGTTTATCTCGACTTCACCTATGGAGTATCTGTAGAACCCTGGATTTTTAAACTGAAAAATCATAATTTTAAGGTAACCATCGCCACTCCAAGAATCATCAAACCGGGTGAAGAGCATTCTATCGAAAAAATTATTTCACTTGCACCCGATGCAATTCTCGTACGGAACAACAGCGGATTGAATCTCGTAAACACATCATCTCATTCATCTTTGCCTCTTATAGGTGATTTCAGCCTGAACTCGACCAATCATATATCGGCCAACTTTTATCTTGAACATGGTATCGAAAGGATGACAGCATCGTACGATCTTTATCAAGACAAGGGGCAATCTTTTGACCTTGCAAGACTTTACCACTACATTGAAAATATTGATCTGTTAAAAATTGAAATTCCGGTTGAGTATTACCTTCCCTCTTTTTACATGGAATACTGCCTCTACTCGCGCTACCTCTCTAATGGAAAAGATTTTCACCATTGCGGTTTCCCCTGCAAGGGCAACGCGCTTGAACTCAAAGACAGAATGTCGGCCTATCACCCCGTACTTGCCGATGAACAATGCCGC
>Ga0224495_10000703_pt1 | contig 25605 bp, 23 predicted proteins | sample SF_Jul11_sed_USG_FD_168128 | JGI IMG/M metagenome (GOLD analysis project Ga0224495, IMG submission 168128) | Sediment microbial communities from San Francisco Bay, California, United States - SF_Jul11_sed_USGS_4_1 | ecosystem: Environmental > Aquatic > Marine > Sediment | place: USA: California...
CCGAATGATAAAAATACAGAGATAGTTATCGAGCAGATAAGTTTAATCTTGGGCTCGAATTTCGTCATCTCCTTTCAGGAGGGAATAGAAGGGGATGTTTTCAATCCGCTCAGAGAGAGAATCAGAGCTGGGAAGGGTCGAATTAGACAATTGGGAACAGATTATTTAGCTTACTCTCTTATAGATGCAGTTGTGGATAACTATTTCATCATCCTGGAAAAGCTTGGAGAAAAGATAGAGTCAAGGGAAGAAGAATTGGTAACGAATCCAACACCGGAGACCTTACAAACAATTCATAATTTAAAAAGAGAAATGATCTTCTTGCGTAAATCCGTATGGCCATTAAGGGAGTTGATTAGTAAACTGGAAAGAGAAGAATCATCACTCATTCATGAATCTACAGGCTTATATCTTCGAGATGTTTATGACCATACCATCCAGGTGATCGATACCGTGGAGACCTACCGGGATATGCTTTCCGGGATGCTGGATATTTACCTTTCAAGTGTGAGCAATAGAATGAATGAGGTGATGAAAGTCTTAACCATCATCGCCACCATATTCATACCCCTGACTTTTGTCGCGGGTATCTACGGGATGAATTTCGAATTCATGCCTGAACTCAAATGGCACTGGGTTTATCCCTGGGCTTTCTGGCTGGTCATAGCAGGCATTACAGGTTTTTTGGTGTTTTATTTTAAAAGAAAAAAATGGCTGTAGCTGGAGGTCAAGATGAGTGGTTCATTTCTTCTTTTGCCTACCTTACTGGTTATCCTTTTTTCTTTTTTAATCGTAAGAGCAGCAGCAATAGCTCTGATGATGACAGGAATGGAAGAAAAAAGAGCGAAGTTTCAAGCACTTTCCGCATTCTCTGGGACTGGGTTTACTACTAAGGAGGCTGAATCTGTGGTAAGTCATCCAAAGAGACGGAAGATCGTTACCTGGCTTATGATACTGGGTAATGCTGGTGTGGTCACAGTGATTGTAACTGGGACCTCTTCACTGGTGTCCAGCAAAGGTTATCAACTACCCATTAATGTGGTGCTCTTAGTAGTAGGGATATTTATAGTTTACAAAGTAGCAACACATAAGGGATTTATCAGAAGATGGGAGAGCTATATTGAAGATAGGCTTACCAAGTCCCGGCCTTTAGAGGAAGGATCAACTGAGGATCTTCTTCATTTAGCAGAGGGGTTTGGCCTGGTAAAAGCGATAATAAAAGAGGGATCTCCTATAATCGGAAATTCACTTTCCCAGTGTGAATTAAGTAGCCGAGGACTTCTGGTCTTAGGGATCGAAAGGGAAAAGAGGTGGATCCCGGTCCCAGGAGCAGAAGAGACTATAAAGGAACATGACAAGCTGCTGGTATATGGGTCGTTAGAGATAATAAAGGAGATATTCAGGTAGTAGATAATATACAGACTTAGTCAGAGTGTAACTAAATCTAAAAAAAGCCAATCGAATTACCGATATTCAGAATGTCTGTTATTTTTAGATAAGTTTAAGGAAGGCGTTATAGATAGCAATCAGAATTTGGGAAATTTAAGGATTATAAGAAAACTGCTTTTATCGAACTGTGTTAAACAAATTGGTAAGATTGATAGTATATTTGAAAAAAGATATATATACTGGTCTTTAAAAAGATATATTGTTAATAATAAAGATTAATTGTCCCTATAATACGACATAGCATTGAGCTAAGAAAGGAGGAACCATGCTCAAGACACATAAAACAGCCATCACGCTGATTATCGTGGTGGTGTTCTGGGCTGCTGCCGTCAGTTTAGTCTCAGCCCAGCAGGCAGAACAAAAACAGGAGATGATGAGACAGCAGCAAATGGAGCAGATGCAGAAGATGATGCAGAATATGAACCGGCTGACTGAGAGAGCACACAAGCTAACTCAAACCATGAACCAGAGAATGGAACAGATGCAGGAGAAGCAGCAGGAACAGACACAGGAACAGACAAGGGAACAAGACCGTTTAATGCAGAGAATGGGTGAATCGATGGGGGTTATGGCTGAGAATATGAAGAAGACCATGGAGAATGCTCAGGAGATGATGCAGAATCGGGAGATGACCAGAGACCGTGAGATGAAGCAAGATATGGAGCGCTTGCAAGAGCGTATGGGAGATATGGTTAAGGGGATGGAGAATATGCTGCAGCTTATGGAGCGGATGACCGAACGGCTTAATGAGGGTGTACCTGAAAGGTAAGAAACTCAGGATGGTCCACATCTGGAAACTATGTTTTAGAAAGTGGTATGGGGTGGTTGGGATGGCGCTGGCGATCTCAACCACCCCTTCTATTCTTTTGGGGCAAGAGGTGACCTACAACGGGTCGCTGCAACTTACCAGCGGTGACTACATTTTCAATGAACGGACGTATAGTCTATATCTGTTTAATGGACTTTCCGTGTCTATCGGATCTTTTCAGTTTTCTGCAAATCTACCTCTAATTAAGCAGAACACACCCTGGGTCTCATATAGCAGCACTGGCGCAATCCCCACCGGAGGTCCCCAAAGCAATGAGGTGAGCAAAAAGGGACATGGGGAAAGGGTGGTACTCTACGATTCAACTGATTACCAGGAGATTGGCTTGGGAGACCTGTTTATACAAGCCAATTGGCGATTAATGGAGGAAGTGAAAGCTCTACCCTCAATTAGCCTTACTGCAGGTTTCAAAGTGCCTCTGGCTGATGTGGAAGATGGCTTTGGAACCGGAGAGTTTGATAATGGTGCCGGTGTGTCGATATCCAAAGCTTTGAGTATTTGTCTGGCGATTATTGATCTGAGCTATTGGAGATTAGGAGATCTAACTGGCCTTGAGCTTAAGGATGCTTTTGTTTACAGCCTGGCTATTGGACGTCCAATAGTTAATAGAAAGCTCAATCTGCTTGTTTCTTTCTCTGGTTGCAGCGAGGTCATCGATGATGCTGGCCCATCAGCCCAGATAGGTCTCGGGCTGGCTTATTATTTAGATTCTGGACCAAATCTAAACGGTAGTGTAGCTTTAGGAGTAACAGATTCTGCTCCAGATTTCTCAGTATCCCTCGGTTGGGGTATCAAGCTTTGAAAAGTAGAAAATAAGTTTCTGTATAACTTGACTTGATGAGTTGAAATCCTTTAAGTGGTTTCCGCATTCTATTGTCTTACGGGAACCTCTTCCCATACCTTTTCTTTACAAGAAGAGGGTGATGAGTGTAGCAACAGGTTTTAACACTAATCATTGAAAAGTAATTTAACAATCCCAAAAAAATGCGCCTTGAGGGAATCGAACCCACGACCCACTGATTAAGAGTCAGTTGCTCTACCAGCTGAGCTAAAGGCGCAATAAGATTTATTCCAACAAAGGATTGTACTGCAAAAACCCTTTATTGTTGACCAATATAGTTTTCCAAAGGGTGTTGTCAAGTTTTTTCAAAGTATTGATCTTGTCATCCTGATTTCGCAAAAGACGGAAGAAGAACCCCTTATTCTTAAAAGATACTTCGTTTACACTCAGCATGACACGAACCGTCCAACCTTGTCATTCTGATCCAGCCAAAGGCAGGGAAGAATCTCTCCTTTCCTTTTTCTAAGGCGTTTGTTTATTTTTTGGGCTCTATGGTTATCTGGGCAATTGCACCGATATTCCTGAATAGGGGAAGTTTTTCCAAGAAACGGTTTAGTTTGGGAACAAAGCTTATATTGTCAAAGAATTTTACAGGCAGGAGCCGGATAGGCGAAATCTTTCTAACCTTGATGTTGAATTCTACAGAGAAAGTCTTTTTTAGCTCTGCGGTATCAAGAAATGCTTCATCCGGTGTGCCGCAGCCAACCAGCTTTCTGACAAATTCCTTCCCGAACAGTAGAATAAAAAGTTTTCTTCCCAGATAGTAAATCAGATTAACACTCCATCTGGTCGGTTCGCTGATAAATATTTTTCCATTCTCCTTCAATACCCTTTTCAACTCTTTTATCCCTTTAGCCTGATGAGGAAGATGGTGCAGAACCCCGACCAGACAGATGAAATCGAAACTTTTATCCGGAAAAGGAAGATTCTCGGCATCGGCTACGACTAAATCACAATTTTGCAGATTCTGTTTCAACAGGGTCTCGTTTATATCGGTGAGCACAAGATGATTTTTTTCCGAGAGTTTTTCCGCAAAAAGACTTATCCCGGCACCGATTTCCAGGATATCTTTATCCTGCAGGTTGAAATTCAAAAGCGAGTTTAAGGTATCTTCTTTCAGTGCTTTCAGATAAGCCCGGTTCATAAAATCCTTATAGGAGCTCAGGTTATCGAAAATCTCCATCTCCTCTTTTTTTCTCTCCTCTTCCTGAAGCAGGTTCAAATCGAACATTATGGGGATTCGACCGGATATCTTATATTCCCTCTGGCATTTGCTGCAGGTAAGCACATCTTCGTGCAGATTTAATTCTGAGTGGTCAAAGGGGCAGACCAGTTTCAGACTAAATTTTTCCGAGTTCATCTTTATATCAATTAACCTCTCATTTCTTCTTTAATATAATGTTATATATCTGCAGTCAAGGGAATAATTGGTAAATTGCCCCTCCTACGCTAATTCTAATTGACAATCTTGTGTTTTATCAGTTATTTAGTTAAGGTTTTAGACGTGATAAACAAAGGAGTCAAGCGGATGGAAAAGAATTTGAAACTATTTCTGGAAAAAACTTACAATACAGTTTTGGAAGGTAATAAAGAGGAAGCAGTCAGATTAGCACGGGAAGCTTTAAGGTCTGGTTACGATCCTTATCTGGTAATTGATAAAGGATTGGTGAGGGGTGTTCAGGAATTGGGAAAGCTCTGGGAGGAGGGAAGCTGTTTTCTGCCTGAGCTGGTTTTGGGAGCAGAAACGGTGAAAACCGGGATTTCGATTCTGCAAAAAAGGATTCTGAAAGATAAATCTATAAAAAGGAGCTTGCCCAAGATCATTATCGGAACCATTGAGGGGGATATACATGATATAGGGAAAATGCTGGTTGCCACCATGCTCTCAGCTAATGGTTTCGAGGTAATTGACCTGGGAGTGGATGTAAAGGCAGAGGTTTTCGTGAAAATGACAGAAAAACACCGTCCCAGGTTTTTATGTATTTCCTCTTTGCTTACTACCACAATGCAAAATGAGGTGAAAGTAATCGAGGGGCTGAGAAAAACTGGACTGAGAGGGAAAATCAAAGTGATGGTGGGTGGAGCCCCGGCAAGCCAGGAATGGGCAAAAGAGATCGGGGCAGATTTTTATGGCGAGAATGCAATCTCGGCAGTGAGAATTACTCAAAAGGAATCAGGTTATGAAAAGAAAGGTGGATAAAAAATCGGTATTAGAGTTGGGCAAAGAGAGGGTGGTCTTGTTTGATGGTGCTATGGGCACCATGCTCTTTTCCTATGGACTGCAGTTCAACGAACCACCCGAGCTCTGGAATCTGTTACAGCCAGAGATAGTATACAAGATTCATCATAGATACGCCTGGACAGGTGCAGATGTCATCCAGACCAACACCTTTGGTGCTAATGGGGTAAAGTTAAAAAAATCAGGATATGAAAAAAAGATGGAAGAGATTAACCTGGCTGCAATAAGTATTGCAAGAGAGGCCTGCCCGGTTAAAAAGTATGTTGCCGGCAATATCGGACCCACGGGTGAATTTCTTGAACCTGTGGGGAAAGCAGAGCTGAAAGTCCTGAAGAAGGCTTTTAAAGAACAAGCGAGGATACTGGTTTCCGGGGGAGTTGACCTTATCTCTATTGAGACCATGTATGACCTGCGGGAAGCCATAGCTGCAGTAGAAGGAGTAAGGGAGGTTGCCTCTGTTCCGCTTTTTGTCTGTATGACCTTTGAGAAAAAGCCCAAAGGATATTTTACCATAATGGGGGACGAGGTCAAATCCTCTTTCCGAAAACTGAAAGAGGCAGGAGCAGATGTGGTTGGGGCAAACTGCACCCTGGGCAGCCAGGAGATGATTGACCTGGTGTCCATTATGAGAAAGTGTACGGACCTCCCTATAATCGCTCAGCCAAATGCGGGGAAACCAAAAATAATCAAAGGGAAAACAGTCTATCTGCAAACACCAACCCTTTTTGCAGAAGATATAACCGAAATGGTAAAATCAGGAGCAAATTATGTAGGAGGATGTTGCGGCACAACTCCTGGATTTACTAAGGTGATTAACGAGAAAATGAATAAACTACGAATAAAAAAAGGTCCTGGAGTATAAACCTTCCGAATTATCCGGATAAACTTTAAAACTCATGCAATTAAATAAAGCAGAGGATCTTAAAAATAAAGATTTGAAGGTTTTGAACTTCATTTAAAGAAAAAATGTTTAAGCTGGTAAAGGGCATCAGAATAAAAATCGAGTGTAAAGAGGTTGCCAGGCTTTTAGGTCATAGTCCCGAGTGCGGAGAAATAAAAAAGAGCTCAAAAAAACTTATCCGGGAAATGGTGAAAACCTCATCCGGACTGATTGAACCTGAAGGTGTTTTCACTATAAAAAGCTCCAGAGGATTAAAAGCTAAATGTCTTTTCGAATCATCGGAAAAGGTGGCTTTCTGCATTTGCACCATCGGGAAGAGATTGGAAAACGAAGTAAGGAAGCTGAGCGAAAGAGGAGAACCGGGGAAGGCAGTTATCCTGGATGCTATCGGTTCCGTAGCAGCGGAATTAACAGCGGAATATGTCGATCAGGTTATTAAAGAAACAGCTTTGAAGAAAGGCTTTTATGGCAGCACCAGATTCAGTCCCGGATACGGCGGGTGGGGACTGGAGATGCAGAAGCTTTTTTTTGAGCTTCTGCCTGCGAAAAGAATCGGAGTTTCTTTGAACGAATCTTTTATGATGAAGCCGAGAAAATCTGTTTCCTTTGCAGTTAATTTAAATAATAAACCTTTCAGGGATAAGAGAACTCCCTGCGAGATCTGTGGCTTTAAGAGATGCCGATTTAAAAAAGTGAATAATTCAGTATAAACCTTTCGGGGTCGCTGCAGTAAAGGAGGAAATTTGAGAAAACGTCCCAGATTAGAACTTCTAAATAAAAAGAGGATCGAAAAAATAATAGACGAAGCTCTGGGGCTTCTTTTGAAAGTAGGTGTTTTTGTGGAGAATAAGGAGGGACTGAAGCTTTTAGATTCCGCTGGAGTAGTAATAGATAAAAAGAAAAGAGCTCATATAAAAAATGATTTAGTTGAGAAATGCATGGAAACTGCTCCTGAAAGGATTGAAGTCTATAATCGAGAGGGTGATCTATCGCTGGACCTTCAAGGATATAACGTTCATTTTGATCCAGGTTCTGCAGCATTATGGATTTATGATTACAGGAAAGATAAAATCAGAGCGCCATTTACCTCTGATCTGATCAAATTTGCCCAGCTCACAGATAAGCTTAAGTATATCAAAGCCCAGAGCACTGCACTGATTCCCTCAGATGTTCCTAAAAAAATGGCTGATCGGTACAGGCTTTTTGTCTCGCTTTTATATTCCTCCAAGCCAGTGGTTACGGGAACGTTTGAGAAAGAATCGTTCAGGATAATGAAAGATATGTTAACCTGCATCAGGGAAGGAGATAAAAACTTAAGCCAGAAGCCTTTAGCCATATTCGATTGTTGTCCCTCACCTCCCCTGAAATGGAGTGATTTAACCTGCCAGAATTTGATCGATTGTGCCAGGAGCGGGATTCCCGCAGAGCTGGTTTCCATGCCTTTGACTGGAGCTACCTCACCCGTAACTTTAAGCACAGCTATAATCCAGCATACCGCAGAGAACTTGAGCGGAATTGTAATACATCAGCTGGCAAAACAAGGCTCACCCATTATCTATGGAGGCTCGCCTGCATCTTTCGATATGAGAACCGGGACAACACCCATGGGTGCGATAGAGACTATGATGATTGATTCGGCATATAATCAGATAGGCAAGTATTTCAACTTACCAACCCATGCTTATATGGGCTTGAGCGATTCCAAGGCCCTGGATTATCAAGCCGGCTTGGAATCGGGAATCGGAGCGGTTCTTGCTGCTTTATCCGGGGTAAACGTTATCTCCGGACCGGGGATGCTTGATTTTGAAAGCTGTCAGAGTCTGGAAAAATTGATTATAGATAACGAGATCTGCGGGATGGCATTTCGCCTGATTGAAGGGATTTCCTATAGAGAAAAAAATCCGGTATTCGAGCTATTCACAGAGGAGTTTCTGGAAAGGGGTTTTTTGACTTCTGCTCATACCCTTAAGTGGTTTAAAGAAGAATTCTTCTTCCCCAGCCCGGTAATAGACAGATTGAACCTGGGTGAATGGGAAAAGAAGGGAGGAAAAACTGCTGCAGCCAGGGCTTCGGAATTGATTGAGAGAATAGTTTCTCCGGATAGTTTTAATCTCCTTCCTGTTGGAAAAAAGAAAGGGCTTTATAAAATTATAAATCAAGACGCCAGGAAATACGGATTTGAACTAGAGCTGAAAAAAAGGTTTAAGAATATATAACTTTCAGCATTTTGAAAGAGTTCGGGAAAACAGTACATTGTCGCTTGCAGTTTAAGGTTTAAAAGGTTTCACAGGTATTAATTAGGAAAATAGATGCGTATATAAATTACTAGAGTTTATAGCGAAGTGGCATCGGATCTATTTAAATTAAACGAGTAGTTTCGCAGAGGAAAAGTATTTGTTAATTTTTGCCGATAAAAAATGTGTGAGGTTGAATCTTAATATCCGAGGTGATTACAAGTTGAACATATCGCGGTTCTTAAAACCTGAGCTTATCAAGTTAAAACTGGAGAGTAAGGTAGAGTTCGATACGGAGAAAGAAATCCCGCCCCAGAAAAGGTTGTGGAGTATAAAGAAAGCGATTTTAAAAGAGCTGGTTGACTTACTGGATAACTCAGGGAAGGTGTGCAATAAAAATAAACTCTATCTCGATCTATTAAACCGTGAGAAGAAAGCTTCTACGGGTATTGGAAAGGGTATTGCCCTACCTCACGTGCGGACTATTCAGGTAAGGGATTTCGTCATGGGTTTTGCCCGTTCAGTAGAGGGTTATGAGTTTGATTCCATAGATAACGGAACAGCTCATCTTTTCTTCGTGATGGCTGCGCCACCTTATGATGATGCCCTTTATCTTAAAGTATTCAAAGCCTTAGCAGAACTTTTTCATTCAGATTCTTTAAATGATGAACTCATGGCTGCAACTTCCGAATATGAGGTGATCAGAGCCATTAAAAAAGTTGAATAGGTACTCCGACATTCATCACATTTACAACTCCTTGTTATCCATAGCCTTAACTTCCCAATCCAAGGTTCCCCAAAAATTTCAGAAAACCGGCTTAATACAAAGCTGTAAGTCTAATTTAATTTTTTAAAATTCTCTTGATTTTTTAAGAAATTTCAGTATTTATAGTATCAATTTTTGGAGGTGAAACATGTCGAAAAGAGTAAAGAAAACCAGTAAAACATCGAGGGTAAAAAAAGTGAAAAAGGTAAAAGATAAAGCAAAAATTGTCAGGAAGGGTGAAAAATATATCTACTTCTTCGGAGACGGTAAAACAGAGGGAGGAAGAAACTTGAAGGATCTCTTGGGCGGTAAAGGTTCCGGGCTGGCAGAGATGGCTAACATCGGGATTCCGGTTCCTCCGGGTTTTACCATTACCACACTGATGTGTAATATTTTCTATAAGAACAATATGAAACTCCCGCGTGAGCTTCATAAAGAGCTGAAGGAAAATATATCCAAGCTGGAGAAGGTGTTCGGTATTAAATTCGGGGATACCGCAAATCCGCTTCTTCTTTCAGTAAGATCCGGGGCAAAGTTCTCCATGCCCGGGATGATGGATACCATACTGAACCTGGGTTTGAGCGATAAGACTGTTCAGGGGATTATAAAGAAAACCAGAAATGAAAGGTTTGCCTACGATTCCTACAGGCGGTTTATCCAGATGTTCGGAAACGTGGTGATGGGTCTGGATAAAGAAGAGTTCGAGGAAATAATCCAGAAGAGGAAAGAGGAGAAAGACATAAAACTGGATACCTCCTTAACGGTAGATGACCTAAAACAGATAATTCAGAAATATAAGAGCATGATTAAAAGGAAAACCGGAGATGAGTTTCCCCAGGAGGTTTACAAACAGCTGGAGATGTCCATTGAGGCGGTTTTCAAATCGTGGAATAATCCACGTGCCATAACCTACCGCCGGTTAAATAATATTCCCGGAGACCTGGGAACTGCGGTTAATGTTCAGACTATGGTTTTTGGAAACATGGGTGATGATTCCTGTACCGGGGTTGGGTTCACCCGTAATCCCTCCACAGGTGAGAAGAAATTTTACGGTGAATATCTGATTAATGCACAGGGAGAGGATGTGGTAGCCGGGATCAGGACCCCTAAACCGATAGTAGGACTGGAAAGCGAAATGCCGAAGGTTTACAAAGAGTTAAGACAGATAACTGCCAAGCTGGAAAAACATTTCAGGGATATTCAGGATTTCGAGTTCACAGTACAGGAAGGAAAGCTTTATATGCTCCAGACCCGTACTGGAAAGAGAACCGCTCCTGCTGCAGTCAAGATTGCCGTGGATATGGTGAAAGAGAAACTGATCTCCAAGCAAGAAGCATTGATGAGGATAGAGCCTGCTCAGCTGGACCAGCTTCTGCATAAAAGGATCGATCCGAAAGTACAGGTAAGTGTTATTGCCAGAGGTTTAGCTGCCTCACCCGGCGCGGCTACAGGTAAGGTTGTCTTCACCGCAGAAGATGCAGTAAAGCTTGCCCAGTCAGGCGAAAAGGTCATTCTGGTTCGCCAGGAGACCAATCCGGATGATATAAGCGGGATGGCTGTTGCTCAGGGGATATTAACAGCAAGAGGCGGTATGACTTCTCATGCTGCCGTGGTAGCACGTGGTATGGGAAAGTGCTGTGTGGCGGGATGTGAGGATATCAAAGTAAATGAACAGAGAAAAGTATTCTCAGTTGGAGGTCTGGTGGTCAGGGAAAGAGATATCATCTCACTAAACGGTTCAAGCGGAGAAGTCATTTTGGGAGAGGTACCTACTATAGAACCGGAGCTGACCGGGGAGTTCGGGGAATTTATGAAATGGGCAGATGAGGTAAGAATCCTTAAGGTGAGGACCAATGCAGACATACCCAGGGATGCAGAGCAAGCCATGAAATTCGGAGCTGAAGGGATTGGGCTTTGCCGTACCGAGCATATGTTCTTTGCCAAGGACAGGCTTCCCATAGTTCAGGAGATGATCTTAGCCAAAGACCCGGCGGAAAGGGAGATGGCTCTGGAGAAACTACTGCCATTTCAGAAAAGCGATTTCAAAGGATTATTTACCGCCATGAAAGGTTATCCGGTAACCATTCGGACGCTCGATCCTCCTCTGCATGAATTTCTTCCCAACCGGGAGGATCTGATGGTGGAGATTGCAGTGATGAAAGCCAAAGAAGAGGATGAAGAGAAGATCAAAGAGAAGGAAGCACTTTTATCCCGTATAGAGGAATTGCATGAATTCAATCCCATGCTGGGACACCGCGGTTGCAGATTAGGTATCGTGTATCCGGAGATAACCCAGATGCAGGTAAGAGCGATCTTCGAGGCAGCCTGTGAGTTAGCCAGATCAGGCAAGACCGTTGTTCCAGAGGTGATGATACCTTTGGTGGGTAACATAAAAGAGTTCGAGAATCAAAAGGAGATTGTGGTAAGGGTGGCGGAGGAGACTATGAAAAAGTATAAGGTGAAGATAAAATATCTGGTGGGCACGATGGTGGAGATACCCAGAGCCTGCCTAACCGCAGATGAGATAGCCTCCGGGGCAGAGTTCTTCTCCTTCGGGACCAACGATCTGACCCAGACGGTATACGGTTTCTCCAGGGATGATTCAGGGAAATTCATAAAATATTATCTGGAACACGGCATCATTTCCAAAGATCCGTTTGTATCCATTGATGTCAATGGTGTGGGGCAGTTGATGGAGCTGGGTGTGAAAAAAGGCAAGAGCTCAAGACCTGATCTTAAAATCGGTATCTGCGGTGAACACGGCGGGGATCCGGATTCGATTCTCCTGTGCCATAAACTGGGATTGAACTATGTGAGCTGTTCGCCTTTCAGAGTCCCGATTGCCCGCTTAGCTGCAGCCCAGGCAGCACTGGGGAGGATAAGCCGGGAGGTAACAGAATAGATTTGTATTATATTATGTAGGGACAGGACAATGTCCTGTCCCTTTTTTTATTCAGACCCCATCCTATCCTTCCCCTACAGGGGAAGTAAATAAGCTTTATCTTCTGCAGGGGAGGGCTGTGGTGAGATAAATATCCCCTCTCCTTGCAGGAAGAGGTTTGTAACGCCCGACTTTTTTGTCGGGCGGTTGTTTTTAAAAATTTATCTTGATTTTAAAAGAAGATAAATTTACATTAGTTTTACCTTAAAAGAAAATCACATTTTGTTAAACAGGGAAAAAGTCCTTAAAAATCAATGGAGGTCTGAGATGAATAAAAAATGGTTTAGTTTATTTATGGTTATGATAATACTTGGTAGCTTTATGTTCCTATCTTGCAAGAAGAAATCAACCAAAAGCGAGCCCCCACCAGAGATTCCATCAAAATGGACTACCTATAATACCTCAAACAGTGATCTGGTAAGTAACTATGTAGTAGCCATAGTCGTAGACCATTCTGGCAACAAATTGTTTGGAACCTATTCCGGGGTAAGCAGGTTCGACGGGAGCAACTGGAGTACCTATGATACTTCAAACAGCGGGCTGGCTAATGATACAATAAGTTCAATAGCTATTGATGCTGAGTACAATTTATGGTTTGGGACCATAGCTGGTGTTAGCAGATTGGATGACTCTGTATGGACTACTTACGACACTTCAAACAGCGGGCTTATATCCAACAGTGTAACGACCATAGCAATCGATTCTTCAGATGCTAAATGGTTCGGAACGATGAAGGGTGTCAGCAGGTACGACGGCTCAAACTGGACCACCTACAATACCTCTAACAGCGTACTTCCAGACAACGCCATATTTTATATTGCAGTTGATGCTTTTGACAATAAATGGTTTGGAACTCATACGGGTGGTGTTTGTAAGTTCAATGGGACTGACTGGACTATCTATAACAGCTCGAACAGCGGGCTTGCGGATAACTGGATAACCTCAATTGCAATCGATATCGATGGTAACAAATGGTTCGGAACTTTTGGTAAAGGAGTAAGTAAATTCGACGATTCCAGCTGGGTGACTTACGATACCTCGAACAGCATACTACCATCTAACTATATTTATACCATAGCAGCTGATGTTTTTGGCAATATCTGGATTGGTATATATCCAGATGGAGTAATTAAGTTTGACGGGAGTGAGTGGACTGAATACCACTGCATGAATAGCGGGATCTCCTGTTATCTTGTTATGGCAATAGCAATTGACCCTTCAGGGAACAGATGGTTTGGGACCTGGGGTGGTGGGGTGAGCAAGTTTGAAGAATAGTTGATTTCCAGAAGAAAGAACCTAAAAATATCTTGATTTGGGTTGGGCTAATATTAGATTATACACTGATTATTAATCTTTTTGGAATATGAAGAAAAGAGATATCTCTAATATTAAAATCTCAGACAGACTGAAAAAACTCGCTTCTTTAGGCAGATATGTCTTTTCTGAAATGGCTGAGGAGAAGAAAAAAGCCATAGATTCAGGGATTGAGGTAATAGATTTATCTTCTGGAAATCCGGACCTTCCACCACCTAAAGAGATCATAGATGCCCTAAAAATAGCAGCCGATGATCCAGAGAACCACCGGCATCCGGTTTATCAGGGAATGATCGAGTTAAAATCTGCAATTGCTGACTGGTTTTTCCGCAGATTCAAGGTCAAGCTTGACCCTGAGGATGAGATTCTGATTCTAATCGGTTCCAAAGAGGGACTTTCTCATCTGCCTTTGGCTTTTATGAATCCGGAGGATTATGCCTTGGTACCTGACCCTTCTTACCCTGCTTATAAAAGGAGCGTGATTATCTGCGGAGGTAAAGTCCACTCTCTCCCTCTTTTAAAAGAGAATAACTGGTTGCCGGATTTAGACAGGATAAACAAAAAGGTTTTAAGTAAATCCAGACTTCTTTACCTGAACTATCCTCATAATCCTACCGGAGCTTTAGCTCCCGGGGAGTTCTTAGAAAAAGCAATGAGGTTTGCCAAGAAAAATAAGTTAATATTATGCAACGATATGGCTTATTCTGAAATAACCTTTACTGGTGGGAAGTCTAATAGTCTTCTGGAAGTAAATGGTACAAAGGAAAATATACTGGAATTTCACTCTTTTTCCAAGACTTACTCTATGACAGGCTGGAGGTTAGGTTTTGTGGTGGGGAATAAAGGGCTGATTCGTAAACTAAGAGAAATGAAAGCGAATTTCGATTCCGGTGTGTTTCACGTCATACAAAAAGCAGCCATAAGAGCACTTTCACTTCCTCCTCAAGTTACTGGAGAAATATGTCGAACATATGAGAATAGAAGGGATATTTTAGTTTCGGGCTTGAGAAACCTGGGCTGGGAAGTTGATCTGCCCGGGGGATCGATTTTCGTCTGGGCTAAAATACCTAAGAACAAAAGCTCAAGGAAAGTATGTTTTGAGTTGTTGAGAAAAACCGGGGTTTTAACCACACCCGGCTCAGGTTTGGGCTCTTGTGGTGAAGGTTATCTGAGGTTTTCGCTAACCGCACCCGAGGAGAAGATAAAAGAGGCTTTGGAAAAAATGAGTAATCACAAAGATATATGGGGAGGTTAAGATGAAAAAATTAATTATATTTTTGCTGGCAGCGATTTTTTTATTCGGCTTTTCCTGTAAGAAGAAACCGATAGGACCGGTGAGCGAGAAGCCAACTTTCACCATCTACGGGGTGGTAGTTAAGGATATGAATATTCAAAAGGATATTGCTTCTTTTGCAGTCTGGAGAAACGATACCCTTTACAATTATGCAACAGTTAAAGTAGGGAATAAGAATATACCCAATATCGGTTCCGGATTATATTATGATACTCTTCCCTATAATACCTTTGAGGTAAATACCACTTATATAGATTCAATCATAAGTTCCCTGGATACGGTTACTATAACTTTTAGCTTTACTATGCCAGATACTTTTTACATTAATCCTCTTCAGGGCAATGACAGTATAAATGCAGGGGGACATTCAGTGCAATTATCCTGGACCTCATCAGCTAACGCCTCAAAATATATCCTCAGTCTGGCTCAGGATACTGTAACCGGGGCAGGGTTATTTAAAACCACAGTTGGCAGCACAGACACAACCATTACCCCTGAGGCTTTTCGGAACACGGCTGACCAACTTGTAACCGGCGATTATTACACCTATGTTGTAGCTTATAACAAAAGTTTTTTCAGCTATCCTGAGATACCTTTTGCATTACCGACTAACCTGCCCACAGAGAATATAGGAGCAGGAGTACACGGCACGATTGGTGCAGGAATTATAGCTCGAAAAGCTAATATATATGTAACAACTGCCCGGTAACTGGAGCTTCAATCTTTGTCCAAGAAAGTTTTTAAGGAGATCAAGGATTTAGTAACCGAAGCCAGGAATCCCGCTACTTTTGATATCGATTCAAAATCTACCCAGCAGATTTTAAAGCTTATTAATGCCGAGGATAAGAAAGTTGCTGGGGCTGTTGCTGAAGTAATCCCCCAGATAGCAAAAGCAGTTGAGCTGGTCGTCAGATGCTTTAAGCTTGGGGGCAGGCTTTTCTACATAGGTGCTGGAACCAGCGGCAGGTTAGGGATTCTGGATGCTGCAGAATGTCCTCCCACTTTTGGTACTCCTCAAAAGATGATAAAAGGGATAATCGCCGGAGGCAGGAGGAGTTTAGTTCGCTCAAAAGAGGGTGCGGAAGATAATAGTGCTGCCGGGATTAAGGATTTAAGAAAAGCTGGTTTGAACAAAAATGATATTGTAGTGGGTATAGCTGCATCCAGGAGAACTCCCTACGTATTGGCAGGTTTAAAATACGCAAAAGGGATTCGAGCAAAAACGATTTTTATCTTCTGTAATCCGGTTAAAAGATTAAAAATCAAACCGGATGTAATCATCTCTCCTCTTTTAGGACCTGAGGTTATAACCGGCTCAACCAGGATGAAAGCAGGAACAGCACAGAAGCTGATTTTGAATATGCTTACCACCACTGCTATGATTAAAACAGGCAAAGTCTATCAGAATCTGATGGTTGACCTTCAGGCAAGAAGTCAGAAACTTTCGGAAAGGTCCAAGCGTATCATAATGGAGGTGACTGGCGTTGGTTACAGGGAGGCGGAGAAATACCTGCAACTCTCGGATGGTAAAGTCAAGACTGCTCTGGTGATGATACTTTCAATGGTGAGCAGCGTTGAGGCAGAAAAAAGATTGAAAAAAGCAGGCGGATTTGTAAGAAAAGCTGTAGCGGAAGGCTTTAGCCTTCCAGAGAAATGAAATGGAGTTATACAAACCTCCGAAACATTGTTTAAAAAGGAAGACTTTATGCCATATTGCCCGAAATGTAAAGCCGAATTTGAACCCGGCATAGAAAGATGCAGTGATTGTGACCTTCCTTTAGTTAATAAGCTATCCGAAGATAGCTACAAAGAGGTTAAATATAAGTTCCTGCGTAATCTTCCCAGCCGACTCTATGCAGAGATGCTGAAAGAATCCCTGCAAAATCAAGGAATTCATGCGCTGATCAAAGGGGATGATATCGGGATAATGCTGGGTAGCTACTCCACCACTTCACCAGTTGAAATCAGCCTGTGGGTCCCTGAGGATGACTGGGAAAAGGCTGACCGGCTTGCAGATGAGATGTTAAACCACATCTAAAGAAATCCCCAAGGAAGTATTTATCTTATATTTAATCTGATATTCAGATTTATTCTTATATAGTGAGCTGAAAACTTTATAGTTCAGCATCTGTCAAAATCCCCCAAACTCAGAGATGGTTTTTCAACCAAAATATCCCCTCTTTATCCTTTTATAATATACTAAACCTGACGATAATAACTTAAGAAGAGGTGAAAAAGTTAGCAAACCACCCTGGATGGGTAAATATGCCTGATAAACTCAATAATTTTCAATCCGGGATAGAAGAATTACAAGAGGATTCTGATGAGCTTCTGAAAAAGGTTCAGGAATTGCTGACTCTTCTGGTGAAGACCCTGAAGATTTTCTGCATCTATCCTTCAGATAATCCCATACCGAAAGAATTCAAGAACAACCTTTTCAAAAAATTAGTGGAGTTCCTGGAGAAATATGAAGAGCTAAAAATCCAGGTGGATCAATCTAAACTCATTTTCAGAGACAAGATCATACTCCAGGAGGAGAAAAAAGATGAGGGGATTTCTTTTGCTCTATACCGTGACGGGATAAGAGAGATTACTTTTCTTAGCGGGATAGAGCAGGATGAACTTGATTCGATTCTGGAAATAATAAGCTGCTGTATAAAGTCGAATCTGCCCGAGGATGATATGGTTACTCTTTTCTGGGAAAAGGAATTAGCTCATATAAAGTTTTTAGTCGTGGATGAGTTTTTAAGCGAGGAACTATCGGATTTGCCCCAAACCATAGGAGACAACGATTTAAAAAAAGTTTATTATTCGGAAATAGAATTAGATGAGAATGAAGAAAAGAGTAAAGGAATTCCCCACAAAATAGAAATCGATAGATTTGTGCATGATTTAGACCTGATACCCGAGAAAGAGCTAAAGGAACTAAAAACTCTTGTAGAAAAAGATAAGAAATTTGAGCCATTAAAAGAGCTGTTTTTAATCCTCAGGGAGATATTCTGGGGGGAAAAGGAGCTACAGGAATTTTTAGAAACGGTTAATATCCTGGAGAAACTCCTGGATTCTCTGGTGAGTCAGGGTGATTTCTATTTAGCCTCCGAGATGTTACTTATGCTCAAGGAGGTGGAGAAATTCAATGTGGAAAAGGCACAGTCAAATAGGTCTGAAAGGATTAAGGATACTATAAACCGTGCTGGAGATAATGAAAGGATCAAAACCCTCACCCGGGTTTTAAACCAGGATTTAAAAATGGACCTTTACACTGCAGGAAAATATATCTCACTCTTGAATTTGAATTCTATACCCCATCTGGTGGATATGTTAGCAGAGCTGGAGCACTTTCCTGCCAGAAGGATGGTTTGCAGAGTGCTGGAAAATGCAGGAGAGAAGAATATAGACCTGTTAGGCAAAGGAGTTTATGATCGCAGATGGTATGTGGTCAGGAATATAGTGTGGGTGTTAGGCAGAATCGGCTCCCCGGTGGCTATTCCCTACTTAAAGAAAACCATCGCTCATCTGGACATAAGGGTAAGAAAAGAGACCCTGCAAGCGCTTTCCAATATCGAGGGGGGTGAGGTTACAAAAATTCTTTTGAGAGTCTTAGAGGATTCAGAAGAAAGGTTCAGAATCGAAGCAGCAAAGCTTTTAAGTAAAAAACAGGATCAGGCGGTTATCGATTCAGTGTCCAGCATTCTTTGCAGAAAGGATTTCAGGGACAAAAGCAAAACAGAGAAGGAGGCTTTGTTACAATCCTGGGTTGAAATAAATAAAGACAAAGCCATATCCCTTCTTAAGAAATTGATTTTAAAAAGAACATGGATTAAAAGGGAAAAACAAAGAGAAACCTCCTCCCTGGCTTTAAAAGCTTTAGCTTCCGTCAATACATCCCTGGCCCAGGATAGTCTGAAAGAACTATCTGCCAGAAGCAGCAGAAAGATTCGACAGCAGGCGAAATCGTTATGGGAAAAGGTCTCAATCAAAAGTTCGGAAAATATTCAAAAATCAGATTTAAGTTAGGAGCTGCAATTTGAATAATATAGCAGAACAGGTAGAAAAAGAGACAAGGCAAGAGAATAAGGAGAACTTCATTTACCTTCTTGGAAAGGGGAAGGAACTGGTAAATATCTTCTACTCCACCCTGAAGACTGCATTTTTATACGAGCCTAATAATGATGCTTTCCTAAAACAAATCAATCCCCTGATGAGTATTATCGAGATTATAATCCGGCAGGAGGAGGAGCTTTCCTTGAGCACAAAAGATGGATATCTTTTCTTGAACCAGGCGCGGCTGAGGTTTGATTTCGAGAGTTATGTTGCCATCAGGTTTATCATGGAGCTTTTTCAGAAACTTAAACTATATAAGTTCTCCCTGGAGTCCGGCATAGATCAAGAAGAGATGCAAAATTTTATTTACATTCTGGTGCAGTTCGATTCCAATGTGGATGATCCCTATACCAGCCTGGAGAACAAAGTTTATGAGAATAATATTAAACACCTGCATCTGGAAAAAGAAATCCCCTCTTCAGAATCGCACCAGATTTTACTGGACAAGAGAAAGTTAGCTAAAAAAACTTTCTTTAAAGCGATTTCCGTGGTCAAGGAGACCAGTCAGAAGGCCATGTCCAATAAGGAGATAAACTTCGTTAAGGTGAAAAGAGTAGTTCAATCGCTGGTGGATCAGATACTGCAAAACGAGGAGATCTTTTTAGAGCTTTCCTCCCTGAAGAATTATGATGAATATACTTATGTCCATTCCGCCAACGTTTGCATTTATTCGCTATTTATGGGTTTAAGGCTGGGTTTGAGTAAGAGGGAGCTGAGCGAGTTGGGAGTTGCCTCGCTTTTTCACGATATCGGTAAGGTAAAACTACCTCTGGAACTGCTAAATAAACCGACCAGTTTTAACGAATCCGAGTGGGTTAAAATGAGGAAACATCCGGTCATAGGGGTAAAAAATCTTTTAACCAGCTTAAAACTTGAGCCATCCTCCATCCGGGCTATAATGGTTAGTTTTGAACATCATCTCAATATAGATCTTACAGGTTATCCTCAGCTCAAGGATAATAGAGAGTTGAATCTATACTCTCGCATCATCAGTATTGCGGATGCCTATGATGCTATGACCTCAGGAAGGGTATATTCTAAAACCCCCATTCCACCGGATGAAGCTCTTAAAAGAATGTTTTACTCCCGTGACAAGATGCATGATTCTGTGCTGTTGAAATTTTTCATCAATATGCTGGGGGTTTATCCAGTGGGTTCTTTAGTACTTCTGAGTGACGGGAAAATGGGGTTAGTGATAAAGAATAATCCAGAGAATTTGACCTCCCCTCAAGTAAAGATCATCGCAGATCCGCAGGGATTAAAAGACAGTTACCAGAGTGTGGATTTAAATAAAATCTCTCAATCCTCAGAAGAAGATGTAGAATCCTGCAAGATAGTGAAATGCCTGGATCCCCAGAAATATAATCTTGACCTTTCTCAATTTATACTCTAAGAGTTGATTTTTATCGATTTTTTTCATATATTTTTTATTGAGGATAAATAAATGAAATGGAAAAAAGGAGAATTCTGGATAATTGTAGGTTTTTTTGTGCTGACCGCTGTTCTGGTTAACCTTATGCGTTATTCGCGTGCGGAATCAAAAAAATTACCCAGTTTTTCAATTATCCCTCTTGAAATACGAGAATGGAAAGGAGAGGAATTCTTTTTTTCTGGCCAGACCTATGAGCTACTCAAGGTGGATGTTTCTACTCTGAGGAGATATGTAAGGAGGGATGGAGCTAATCTATGGTTTTTTATCTCCTATTTCAAAAGTCAGGAGTATGGCTCCCAGATTCATTCTCCAAAGCACTGCCTTCCTGGCAGCGGCTGGAAGATATTGAAGCGGGAGAAAGTCCGGATCGACCCTGGTTCCGGTTCAAGCTTTAAGGTGAACAAACTTCTGATAGCGGAGAAGAACTCCAGGGAGATTATGTACTACTGGTTTCAGACCAGAGGGGGAGTTATAAATAGCGAAATGGGATTGAAGCTGGATCTGGTTTTCAATGCACTCAGGAGAAGACCCACAGATGCCGCTTTTATCCGTATAAACCTGCCTTTAGGACAGCTTTCTGAAGAAGAGGCACAACTTTTGTTTGAGGATTTCCTGAGGACTTTTCAACCCAGTATAAAAAAGGCACTTCCTTTTTAGATAATTTTTTTGGAATGTCTCCCCTATTTAGCTGAATGCTGTACTATCAAGGTCAGTGCACTTCAAGTAGCATCATTGTCTTATAAATCTCCTCTGCAATGATTCGATGCCCTTCTTTGGTGGGATGACAGTGGTCTATGAACAGGTTCTCCCTGCCTGCCTTATCAAAAGCTGAAACTGCATCTGCCAGTGGAATATTATACCGTGAGGAGAGCTCTTTGAGTTTTTCTCCATAAACATTTTTTATCCTAAGGGACTGAAAGTCCAGCTCCTTTGCTTTCTCCAACTCCTCTTCTGCTTCATTCAGCCTGCCCGAATTCTTCAGGGTAATTCCCAGATTATAATGAAAGACGGGATAATGGGGATTCTTCTCAATGGCTTTCCTGAAATAACTTTCTGCTATCCTATAATTGCTTTCCTTCCAGTATAAAACCCCCAAGTTATTCAGATAGACAGTATTGTCGGGCTGGGAGAGTAATCCTTTTTCATAGAAAAACTTGCTGGAATCAGCATTTCCCCGATCCTCGTAAGCAGATTTGAAAACAGTCATTGAATACCAGTCTATCTTATCATAAACTTTAGCAAAATGAGACCAGTCAATGCAATAGGAGATTTTTCTTTTTAAAAGATTCTGGGTCTGGTCTGCCATAACCAGATTACCTTTCTGGTCTTTCAGGCTGGCGAAGACCTTGAATTGTAAGCCAGCGGGCCACTCCAGAGGGACCGGAACATTTATCAAGATGATTTTTATATTATCATCTTTAGCAAATTTTACCATTTCCTCCATATTACGGTAGTAATCTTCAGGTGCGACTCTAACCACGACTTCTTGAATTTTATCTTTTGATGACTTCTGATCGACATACGATTTTAGAGGGAGGATTAGCTCTTTTAGCAGTCTATAAGTGGCGAGGTGATTTAGTGCCCCTAAAATTCCCACCACATTCTGATTTTTACCCATTAATTCCTTATCGGAGATGTATCCATTCTGGGAGGCATCATTGTTTCCGAAATAAACGATTATCAGGTCAGGGGAGAATTGAAGCCCATAATGTTTGAGAAAGGTTAGTCCCTGTAAGGAGGTATATCCGGGCACAGCTGTGTTAACCAGTTCGAATTTTTTCTCCGGATTTCTCTGTTTTAATAACCCGACTAATTGTTCACCAAAAGCCTCTTCTCTTCTTTGCAAACCCAGCCCGACCGGAGCTGAGTCTCCCAGTAAGAGTATCCGGTAAGTATTATCAGGTTTCCTTATGGAAATCTCCGGTCCCAGAAGTCCACGGGAATTGGTTTGAAAGATGGATTTATTAATGTTGGGCTTAAACCTCCATAAAAGAAGCGGATCTCTTTGCTGAACTCCGAGAAAACGGGAGAAAAGCTCCTGCTGCCAGAGTTTGTTTTCCCTTATCAGTTTTTCCTGGTCTGTGCTTGTGGCTATGAGATGAAGGCCTGATTCCAGAATCCTTAAGGTTATCTCCAGAAAAAGGAAGAACAGTATTATAAGGATTAAGGTAAATAGTATATATCTGAACCTGAAACCAGTTTTTGTTAACATATGATTTCCTCGATATCTGACATACAAATAATAAAGAATAGAAGGATTGGTGTCAAGTTTAGAGAGGAGGTATTTCTTTTGAAAAAATGAATTTTTACACGAGGTAGAGTCCTATTGACAATTATAAGACAGTTATTAAATTATTGCTACAAACTGAGTTTTGCTTCAAAGTTTTGATGAGGGGGAAAGGTTGTTCTTTTATAAAATCCTCAGTATTATCTATTAGCCGGAGGTTTTACCGCAGGCGTTATAAAAGTTACTATTTTAAATTTCCATAACCTAACCTCCAGATATGGCTGAAGGAGGAAGTAATGATGAAAAGGTTATTATGCCTGATGAGTTTTTTCTTGATCAGTGCACCCGGCATAGCCCAGGATGATTACACTGCCTGGGTGATGAGATATAATGGACCGGTAAACTTAAATGATGAGGCACGTTCACTCCACATCGGTAGTTTCGGGAATGTTTATGTGAATGGCTATAGTATCGGTAGCGGGACGGGTTATGATTATCTCACTATGAAGTATAACTCCATTGGAGATAATGTTTGGATGCGAAGGTACAACGGCCCGGGAAGTTCCGATGATGAGGCCTGGGCTTTAGCCATTGATGATTCTGGTAATGTATATGTGACCGGCTATAGCATGGAGAGTGGAACAGGTTATGATTATGCCACAATTAAATATGGTCCCCTGCAGGTAAAAGATACTTTAACCTTTCTTGCTTATTCACCAGTAGACATCATAGTCACAGACCCGCCGGGGGACTCAATCGGATTAGGTTTCAATACCATACCAAATGCGGTCTATGATACAACTCAGGATGTAAATGGGGATGACGACAAAGATGACCTTGTGATTATTCCAGAACCTTTAGTAGGGGAGTATATTGTAAGAATAATAGGTGAGCCCGGCTCGGCAGGAGGTACTTATACTTTAGCTGTAAGATTAAACGGGAATGAGGATACCCCCATGGTATCCAGTGTTCCTGCTCCTGAGCCTGGAGAAACGGATATGTTATATTATACAGTCCTACAATATTTACGAGGGGATGCTAATTCCGATGGCTCCACCACTGTTTCGGATGTGATTTTTCTGATAAATTATCTGTTCAGAGGTGGAAAACTTCCTGAGCCAATGTCATTGGGGGATGCTAACTGCTGCCGGGAAGAGACTGGAGATTGCGTGGTGGTTAAGATATCTGTGGCGGATGTAATCTATCTGATAAGCTTTCTTTTCAGAGGAGGACCTGCTCCCTGCAGTTAATACAGATTTGTCTGTTCACGGTAAAGGACGACCAAAAGATTTACAAAAAAAGAGCGGAAGCTAACTCCGCTCTTAAATTAAAAAAAGTATTCCGGTTATTATTTTCCCTTAAAAACCCCGATTACATTTCCATCTAAATCCGAGAAAAGCCCGTACCATCCGACATTGGGTATCTCGGCTTTTTCTTTGACTATCTTGCCGCCTAACTCCTTGGCTTTGTTCAAGTACTTATCGATATCTTCCACATAGATATAAAGAAGTATCCCATCACCCGGATTTACCTTATCTACTCTTTGAAATCCTCCTCCGGGCTCCTTGCCGGTATTGAACATCAAATAGTCCGGGGAGCCTTTCCAGGCGCTAATTTTCCAGCCAAAAAGTCCGGCATAAAACTTATTTGCCCTGTCTAAGTCTGTTACCATGATCTCGATATGACAAATTGACTTCTCCATTTTTTACCTCCTTTCAAGGGGCTGAATTTTTTGTGTAATTATATAAAGTACAACACCAGCAATTCCCATGAGCAGGTCTAGCAGGGTATCCTCCAGTCCGGGTTGAGCATGTGTTTTAATCCAGTGGTCCGAGATGTATTCCAAAAACTCCCAGAAGATTGCAGCTGTGCAGGTAAGTGTAAATACCAATATATCCTCCAATAGATGCTCAAGGGGGTGTAATAATTTATATTCCTCCAGAGCACGAAGACTGCCTGAGAAGAAATAAGCAATGGCAAATCCACCAGCTATGTGCATGGGAATATCAAGTGGAGGGAACAGGTCATAAACCCGGATCAGGCGTGAGCAAACTACATGTATAAAGAATATCATCACTGGAAACCAGGCTCTTCGCAGAATGATTTTTCTGAGGGCAGCTAAAAAATTTGAAATTTGGTAATTTTCCATACCTTGTAATTTACCAAACAATCGTTTAAAGCGGAGTCAGGGCATATACTGTATCTACGTAATTAGAATTCAAGAATAATCTTCAAGGCCGGCAAAAGAAAATCCAGGAAAAAGGCAGCGGAGACCAGATACATCAGAGGATGAACCTTGTTTCCCTTTCCGGCTAAGAGCATTATCAAAGTATAGGCGATGAATCCGAATCCGATGCCGTTAGATATGGAATAGGTTAAAGGCATTACTATCATAATCAGAAAAGCAGGAAAAGACTCCTCGAATTTCTCAAAAGGGATTTCCTTGATGATGGTAAGCATTAAAAATCCAACTATGATTAAAGCGGGAGCAGTAGCTTCTTTGGGAACTATCCCGGCTATGGGTGAGAAGAAGATCGACAACAGGAAAAGTATCCCCACCACTACAGTTGAAAAACCACTTCTTCCACCAGCCGAGATGCCAGCGGCGCTTTCTATATAAGTCGTAACCGAGCTGGAGGAGGCTACCCCCCCCATTACCGCAGATAAAGAGTCGACTAAAAGAACGCGATTTATTCGAGGTAAATTCCCCTTTTCATCCAATAGCTTGCCCTCGGTTCCCAGTCCTATGACCGAACCTAAGGTATCAAAAAAATCAGAGAGCATTACCGAGAAAATAAGCACCAGTGCAGGAAGAAGTCCTAATTTCAGGATCGAGGTAAAATCGAATTTTCCAAATGTGGAAAAGTCTGGTGAAGAGAAAAAGGTTCCGGGTATTATGGCTTTTCCTGTTTCCGGAAAGGCAGTAAGGCCGGTGGTATAATTCAGAATGATGGCCAGAAGGGTGGAGGTGGCGATTCCCAGAAGGAGTGCTCCCCTGACTTTTCTTTTCATTAATATCGAGGTTAAAAGTAATCCG
>Ga0224495_10000704_pt1 | contig 25604 bp, 21 predicted proteins | sample SF_Jul11_sed_USG_FD_168128 | JGI IMG/M metagenome (GOLD analysis project Ga0224495, IMG submission 168128) | Sediment microbial communities from San Francisco Bay, California, United States - SF_Jul11_sed_USGS_4_1 | ecosystem: Environmental > Aquatic > Marine > Sediment | place: USA: California...
CAACTCCTGTTTTTGGTTACTATCGAGATCAGCGTATTCAAGGGGCAGTAATGGATAAGATTCTCGATAGATCGGGCGATAGTGTGAACAGCTATTTTGATCAGTACTCTTCACGAACGGGTATGCGGTTAATGCAGGGAGGTCGATATGAGTTTCGCTCAATGGAGCGCAACTCTACAGATGCGGTGGTGGCACATGGGGAATTTCCTGAAAGCTGGCATACCAATCGTTTTCTTTTTTCAGAAAATCAAATCAAAGGCTATTTTAGAAATCAGATTTTTGCATCACCCGGATCGGCAAATTCATGGTCAGCATTTAATAAAAATAAAGGTGTTGTAATAAACGAAATTAACTGGATGGGAAGTTATGATTCGGCCCAGAATAGTTATCCTGAAGATGAGTTTGTAGAAGTTTATAATTATTCTGAACAATCTGTTGATATAGGCGGATGGAGTATCGGCTGTAGCTCTGATATTTTTGGGAAAACGGGAGATTTGATTTTTACATTTCCGTTTGGTACGTTTATCAGATCGGGGGCTTATTTGACGGTGGGACGTTCAACTGGTCAAAAAATGTTTCAACGATATGACTTCATTGTTGATTTTTCATTAAATAATAACAGCAGCCAATGTATTTTGACGGACGGAAATTATAATTCAGGAAAACATTATCCGTTATCTGCCAATAATCAACATGGCCATTACAATCACCCTTTATTATATGGATCTTTAAGTGATGTGGCAGGAGATCGTTCGCTGTCATTTTCGAAACTCGGCTTAGGATTGAATGATTCAAATAATTTTGTTCGAAGAAGCTCTGAACGTCTGGATGCAATGGTTGATGGTTCTCATATGTTGAACTGGATGAGTAATCAGTTTTTGCCTTTTGAAAATTCAGATATTGATCTAAACTTTCGCCTCAACTCATTTTCTTCACCTGGAAGAAAAAATTCTGTTTCAAAATAAGGGGGAACAAGTGAAAAAAAAATATACATTATTCATGTTCTTGATGATTTTGTTTTGCGAAAATCGCAGAGATGTTCCGGTAAATGGAAAACTGGAAACTATTGCGGATCTGTATTTACAGGATGGATCATCTATTTCAACATATATGAGTGCAGTACCAGTTGATCCTCCTGTAGATATTCTCGACTCTATTATTCAGCCAGCTCCAACACCAGGAGAAATTCTTATAACAGAAATATATGCTGACCCTGCTGTCAATTCGGAAACGGGAGAGTTTATTGAAATTTATAATACCACTGATAAAGAACTTTCCCTGGCTTTTATTTCTGTTTTTGTTAATGGTATATTTCGGGCGCGTATTGGCTATTTTGAAACGATATTACCATTTAGTTCGCGTGTTTTGGCTGCAGATCTTCTTCTTGCAAGTGCCACTGGATTAAACCCTCTTTTTAGCGATATGGCAACTTTTTTATTGCCCAACAGCGCTTCCATGGTTGAACTGGTAAATATGCAGAATGTGGTTCTTGATTCTGCGAACTATTTTAATTCTGTCAAAGGGAAATCTTTTCAACTCGGAACTGCTCATTATAACACAGTTGACAATGATAATATTTATAACTGGGGATATGGAACTTTTTCTAATGGGACAGGAGAATTTACGACCCCTGATAGATTAAATAGTTTTACTAAACGACCTCTGGCCCAAATTGTAATTAATGAAGTTGCTGCGCAGCGTAGTTCTGATTATATTGAATTATTTGTCGTTCAGGGTGGTTATGGTTGGGGTCTTCAATTATTTGAGAGGGGAGCAGTATTGATAGAGCTACCAGATTGTTATTATCAAACGGGTGATTATATTTTAGTTCACACTAAAGGGGTCGCCCAATGGGGAGGTGACCTTCTGACACAATTTGATACAGGAGTCTCGTATGCATGGGATTATTATATTTCAGATACGGGAATTGCAGGGACTGATGGAACAATTGAGTTAAAAAATATTCAGGAAGATACGCTCGATGCATTTGTCTATGCCAACAATAATGGAAGCTGGACTGGCGGAGCCAGCGTTGACTTTATTGCTTCATCAGGTCAGTGGGTAATTTCAGGTTTAAAGTTTGGTGAACCTGATGCATATAATGGCAGTGGAGACGAAGGAACAAGCTTTCAGCAGGTTATCAACGGATCAAGAATGAATAACACCCCCCTGGATTGGATGCTTTCTTCTATTACCCCAGGCTACTCAGCAATCTCCACGATTGGGGTGATCAGTTTTGACAAGTGCAGCTATGCAACACTGAACGATCAAGTGCGCATAACGGTTACAGATCTGGATGCAGATTTAAATCATTTGATGATTGATTCTCTTCTGGTGCAGGTTTCTTCCTTTGCGAACTCTGCAGGGGTGACATTAACTCTTGTGGAGACCTCGGCAGCAAGTGGTGTTTTTTCGGGTGTAATTAATTTTTGCATGGGTACGGGATGTTCTGGTCCTGGTTTTCTTGAGGTACTGGCAAATGATGAAGTCATAATCTCTTTTCAGGATCTTGATCCATATACCATTGTTCAAAAAAGAACGAACTGGCATCTGATAAATAACGGTAATCTTGTTTGCAATCCATCATTTGAAAATCCTGTTTTTTCAGAAAACTGGACTCTGCTTAGTGCCGGAACATTATTAGATGATCGTATAAATTTTATAGATGGTGCAGTGAGTGTTTATTTTAGCTCTTTAACAAGTGCGATTAGCGGCAGAGAACTTGTTTCTAATTGTTTTTCCATTGTTCAAGGAAGAGGTCTCGACAGCAGCGGCTCATTCATAACATATTTACCTGCAGCACAAACATCGGTAAGCCTAAAATTGTGGTACTTTAGTGACTCTTCTTGCACAACACCTGCGACGAAATCTTTTTCAACACAGACGTCAAGGTCACTGGTCAATAGCGGTATCTGGGAGCAGCTTGTTTATAGTATACCTGCAATTTCAATACCGGTTGACGCTATTTCTGCCCAGGTTTCCGTTCGCGCAAAATATGTTACTGGTATAGGAACACCTTCTGATATTGTTTATTTTGACAACATAAATGTCATACAACCCTGAATCACCTTTCATAAAAAAAATCTGAAAGGTTGTTTATGATAAAAAACTATTTTTCAGGTTTTAATTCAAAATCTGTTTTTGCTGAATACTTTCTACCCTTGTAAAATATCTCCGCATGAATTACATAAAGACCCTGCTCTTTTGCATTGAGGTGAATTGCATAATGATGCATACCTGCGCCATGCATGATTTCTGTTTCGTGCTGCGAAATTTTTCCATCGGGTGTAGTAATTGTCAGGGTTACTTTTGCATCATTGAGAATTTTTTTTGTCTGGTAATTCATAACAGTTACCATTAACCCATGGGTGGCTTCGGTGTCGTATTTCATTTGAGCATTCATAAGTTTCATCATCTGCATATGATAGGGCATGGACATAAAGTCAAAAGCTATGTGCAGATCATCTGCCTTTACCAGTTTGGTAATGTTGTTCTCGGTCAATTGTGGGTCATTTGCCATATCGCCCATATGATGATTCTTTTTTTCTTTACATTGAAAAAATGCGAATGCTGTAATCACCACCAGTGTAAATATTTTATTTTTCATATGTTCTCCTTAATTTAATTTAATTTTCATAATTTAATTTCTGTGCTTTTTGAGCGATTCCGTTTTTTCTCTGCTTTCATAATAAAAAATCTCATCATGATAAATCACGGCTATGCCACCATTCATATACAACAGGTATAAGAACAAGGGTGACAAAAGTCGATGTAATCAGACCTCCCACCATCGGAGCTGCAATGCGGCGCATGGCAACATTTCCGGGATCATCTCCCCAGAAAAGTGGAATGAGTCCGATGATGGTTGTCGAAACGGTCATCATTTTGGGCCTGACTCGCATAACGGCACCATCAATTATTGCATTGCGGATATCTTTAAACCCCGGGCTTTTCTTGCGGATATGTTCCAGGGCACTTTCAAGGTAAATCAGCATAATTACTCCGGTTTCCGCTGCAAGACCTATTAATGCAATAAAACCAACATCACTGGCCACAGAATGATTGTATCCCGCTAAAAACATAAACCAGAGACCACCCAGAGGTGCAAAAAGAATAGAACCGGTGATAACAAACAAAGAGTTGGATATGTTTTTAAAGTGAATAAACAATATTATAAAAACGATTAACAGAACAAGAGGAATCAAAAGTTTCATTCTCTCAGAAGCAAGTTTCATTTGTTCATATTGTCCGCTGATAATGTAGCTGTAGCCTGCCGGCCAATGCACGTCGCCACGTTGAATCATATTGTCGATTTCGTTACGAATATTTTTTACAATGGTGCCAATATCACCTTCCCGTGTATCGATATATAGCCATGCTGTTTTTCGGGCGTTTTCGGTTTTTATCATGCCAGGTCCTTTTTTAACGCTGATGGTAGCTACCTGAGAAACGGGAATTTGCCCGCGCCCACCCGGAAGAGGAATATAAATATCTGAAAGTTTATCCATGGATTCGCGGCTTGAGCGCGTATATCGAATGTTTGCGCTCCAGCGGTACCGGCCTTTGATAATTTCTGTAACCTCTTTACCTCCGAGTGCGCCTGAAATTACATCTTGAATGTCTTCAATATTCAGACCGTATCTTGCTGCTTTTTCGCGGTCAATATCAAAAATAATATAGTTTGCCCCTGCGCTTCGCTCTCCAAAAACAGAAGAAACTCCGGCGATTTTTCCAAGAGCACCTTCAAGCGACTCTGAAATATGCTGAAGAGTTTCGAGATCGTCACCGAGTATTTTTACTCCTATAGGTGTTTTAATTCCTGTCGAAAGCATATCAATTCTTGTTTTTATAGGCATTGTCCATGCATTTACAACACCCGGTAATTTTACTGTATCATCAAGTTCCTGGATAATTTTTTCCATGGTCATTCCTTTTCGCCACTCTTTTTTATCCTTAATCAAAATTGTTGTCTCAAGCATGTTGAGTGGAGCAGGATCAGTAGCAGAGTCAGAGCGCCCTGCTTTTCCGAAAACCAGTTTTACCTCTGGAATTTTTTTTATTAGTTTATCTGTTTCTGTTAAAATTTCTTTGGCTTTCGTTATAGAAATACCGGGTATTGTGGTGGGCATATAGAGCAGATCACCCTCTTCCAGAGGGGGCATAAATTCGGAGCCGATAGGTTTGATGAGCTTTTTTCCATTTGCAGCGAATGGATTGCTGATTCCCGTAAGAGGTATTATGCTGATAAAGAGCAAGGAACCGAGAATGAAAACGATCTTTTTTTTATTATCAAGACTCCAGGCTAACAACGGATTATAGAAGCGAATAAGAGTTTTGCTTATGGGGTGATCTTCTTCATTTTTAATTTTACCCCGTACAAATAAAGCAACCAGAACAGGCAGAAGTGTAATTGCAAGAAGTGCAGAGACACTCATGGCGAGAGTTTTTGTGAGCGCAAGTGGTATAAAAAGGCGTCCTGATTGTTCGGGAAGGGCAAAAACCGGTAAAAATGCGATGACAATGATAACCATAGACCAGAAAAGACCAGGTGCAACCTCAAGTACTGCATTTCGGGTAGCTTCGAGATAATCAGAAGATAAAAGAGTTAATTTTTTACCTCTGACTTTTTCCAGATGTTTATGGGTATTTTCTACCATTACTACACTGGCATCCACCATTACGCCGATGGCGATGGCAACTCCTCCCATGGACATTATGTTTGCCGGTACACCCAATAGATACATCATGAGAAATGCTCCCAGAATACCAACTGGCAGCACAACCAGAGCAACCAGTGCCGATCGCACATGGAGTAAAAATATAAATGTAACCAGAGAGACGACAAGTAGCTCTTCCATTATCTTGCCAAACAAATTTGAAATTGCTGTATTAATAATATGCGATCTGTCATAGGTTGTGATAATTTCGACTCCTTCTGGCAGTGTTTTTTTCAACTCTTCTATACGGTTTTTTACACGCTTGATGGTAGAAATGACATCTTCTCCCTGGCGCATCATTACAACGCCGCCGACAACCTCACCTTCACCATTAAGGTCAACCAGCCCCCTTCTGAGTTCAGGACCTTCTTTTACATAACCAATATCTTCGATTCGCAAAACTCCGCCTTCGCTGGTTGTTCTGATGGGAATTTTTTTTATATCTTCAATACTGCTGAGATAGCCTTTGACAAGAACCATATATTCGGTTTCACCCTGTTCAAAAAGCCGAGCTCCCATCTCCATGTTACCCCGTTCGATGGCCATGGATATTTCATTAAAAGATAGATCATAATTGTATAACCTGTCAGGGTTTACCTCAATCTGAAATTGTCTCTCATATCCTCCAATGGATTCTACATCAGAAACACCATCAAGCGCAATCAGATCGTATCGAAGCGAAAATTCCTGAAGATCCCGTAAATCTGCCAGATTGTGCTTTCCCGTTTTATCCTGAAGAGCATATTCATATATCCATCCGAGGGCCGTTGCATCAGGACCTAATTCCATATCAACATCACGGGGAAGCTTTCCCTGCATGGAATTTAAATATTCAAGAACACGGCTTCTTGCCCAATAGAGATCTGTTCCGTCCTCAAATAAAATGTACACCAGTGAAAATCCAAAAAAAGAGTAACCGCGTACATTTTTAGCTTTAGGAACAGAAAGCATACGGGTTGTCAAAGGGTAGGTTACCTGATCTTCTACAACCTCAGGTGGTTGTCCATCATATTTAACCTGAACAATGACTTGTGTGTCTGAAAGGTCAGGAATGGCGTCGAGATCTATTTTTGTCAGAGAATAGATTCCGAGTACACACAGTGCCGTCGAAAATATCAGAACGAGCAGGCGGTTGTCGAGGCACCAATTGATAAATGATTTCATTTTATAACTCCCAATATATTTTAAAATTATAAACTTGCATATTCAACTGAACCAATCAATGTTGATGCCCTTCTCTTCCGGCTTTTCCTTTGGAGATGACCTCTTTCAGTGAAGACTCAGAATCGAGAAGAAACTGACCGCTCATAACAACAAGTTCGTTTTCAGCAAGCCCTTTTGAAATGACACTTTTTCCATCAGAAGAGATCTGGACTTGTACCGGTCGCATTTCAAAATTTCCTGATCCTTCAGAAACAAAGACATAACTTTTCTCTCCCGAGTGAATAATTGCACTGTCTGGAATAACAATACTCAGACCAGGAAGTGTGCTTTGCAGATTTACTTCGGCAAACATGCCCGGTTTCAGCTGGTCATTAGAGTTCGACAAAATAATTCTGACTTTAATATCTTTTGTTACCGGGTCAAGATAGGGAAATATCAGATCAACCACTCCTGTGTATTCGCGATCAGGATAGGCTGCAATTTTCAATACAGCTTTTTGTCCTTTATGAAGCAGGGCGAGATCTTTTTCAAATACATGAATGTATACCCATAGCTGTTTCAAATTGGCAATTCTCATAAGCTCTTGCCCCGATGTTATGTATGCGCCTTGAAGAACATCTTTTTTAATAATTGTGCCGCTTATAGGAGAGTAGAAATAGGTAAGTCTTCCTGCCTTTTTTTCGGTTTCAAGTTGCTCAATTTCACTTTCCGAGACATCCAGGTATTTTAATTTTTGACGCGATGCCTGAACTGTTTCATCTTTTTGCATGATTTTTTTCAGTTCTTCACCCGATTTTCCCTGAGAGGAGTATAGCCCGTGCATACTCATAAAAGTAGTTACATATTCTTCTTTGGCAGCGAGCAGCGAGGGGCTGTAAACTCCCATCAAGCGCTGACCATTATTTACATGCACACCCTCTTTGGATACATAAAGGGCCTCTACCCAACCTTCATATTTTGTATTTAAAATGATCAGTTTATCAGGATCTTCATTATAATCAATATTTCCCGAGTAGTCAGCTTTTGTAGAAAATTTTTCTTTTTTTACCGAAGTGGTGAGCAGATTGGCATTGGTTAAAACTTTTGTGCCGACTGAAAAATGAAAATTCTCATTTTGTTTATAGGTTAGACCCTTCTGGGTGTGCTCATGTGAATGTTTCATTTTTACCAGGGCCATATTGCAAACAGGGCAAAGGCCTGGTTCAGAGCGCGTGATTTCAGGGTGCATTGGGCATACATAGATATCAGCCTGTTCTTTATCCGTGTGCTCTATTTTTTTGCCTTCCACAAAAACAAGTTTCATACCGCAGATGGGGCAGTTTCCCGGCTCTTTTTCTATCACCTGTGGATGCATGGAACAGGTGTAATAACCTCCCGTCTCTTCTTCACCGCTTGTCAGGGCAGATTTATCGCTGGTATGATTCTTGCACGATACTGTGAAGAGCAGGGTCGATACCGCCAGCAGCAAAGTAACTTTAAAAAGTTTCATTTGATATTGTTTCATTTTTGTTTCTCCATGGTTTTCTCGGTTTCATTTGTTTCATTGGTTTGATTGGTTTCATTTGTTTCATTGGTTTGATTGGTTTCTTTAATAATTTCATTTTGTTTAAAATCTTTCGCTTCGAGGTATTGAAGCATAGCAATTGTTTTTTGCAGATCCCGATAGCTTTCTGTTTCTTTAATCGAAGCATCGAGATAGGCCCGATAAGAATCGAGTACATCAAGCAGGGTTACCGTTGAAGAAGAGAGACTTCCCAGCATGGCTTTGTAAGATGCAAAATATCGCGGAAGGGTGTCATTGTGATAGCGGCTGTATACCTCAAGAAGTTTTTCAGCTATCTCTTTTTCTCCCATCCATTTTGAATTGAGTACCAGAGCAGTTTGTTCGAGACTCTCTTTTGCCTCTTCTATACCATTTTCTGCCGCTTGGGTTTTTTTATTTTGTTTTATCGGAAAATAGAGCGGAAAAGGTGCCGAAATTCTGAGAGAGACCATATCTTCACCGCTCATATTCGCATTCTGACCGGCAACAGGGCTTCTAACCATGTATTCAGCAGATATTGTCAAAGAAGGGAAATTTTTTGAACGTTCACTTTTTTTCCGGGCAGAAGATTTCTCGATCATTGCCTTTGCCTTTCTGTATCGGGGATGATTAGTAACATCAAAATCGTGAGGAAGGCGAATTTCAAATGGATCCATCTGGGCTGCAAATCGTTTTGAGGGTAAATTGCCGGCGTCAGTTTTTTCACCCAAATGATAAGGGGGTTTGAGCAGAGTCAGCTCCTCCATTTCAAATTCTTTCTTTAAAATCATGGCGGAGGTGAGCTGAATTTCGCTTTCCAGTTCCGAGAGGCTTGCTTCAAGTTTTAAAAGCTGTGCTGAATTCATTTTGTTAGCACTCACCATAGCCCGTGCAACAGATATAATGGAATGAAAAGAATCCCTGTTTTCTTTCAAAAGAGCTTCCTTATTATAAAGAAAATTAAGTTCATAGTAGGCCAAGCGTACCTGGTATGCAATTTTTAACTCCATATCTCTGGAATCTTCAGATTTTATAAAGAAATCGCTCATAGCCATTTGCTTTCTTGATTTTGTTTCGCCAGGAAGGGCGATCTTTTGTGAAAGCATAAAGCTAAATCCTGACATAGGATCCCTATTCATGGCGGGAAATTTTCCTAAAGGAGAGTTCACAATTCCTGCAGAAAACATGGGATCTTCAGGAACCATTGTTTGACTCTCTTGAATTTTTTTCATTTTGATACTTGCACTTTTTGATGCCTTGAGTTGATGGTTAAATTCAAGTGCATTTTGTATAAAAAAGTCCAGATTTTGCTGTGCCCCCCCGTGAACTTCGCTTGTAGATGGAAAATCTTCCTTTTTTTCCAAAATTTCCATTGAAAAAAGAGAGTTGATGCCCTGGCTTTGCAATAGAATAAAAGAAAATAATAAAAACAAGAGCCTCTTACCGGGACCCTGATGGCGGTTTAATTTATAATTAAAACGATTAAAATGCATAAATCCTCCTGAAATAAATATAATTTTCAATTTTCTTAAAAAACTGAAAACTTACCGGGTTATTTTATACAATTCAAATTAAAAAAGTTGATTTGATGAGGTAAAGATGGGTAAAACTGTGCAATGTGGGGGGTGGAGGTCTGTATAGCGGAGCATAAAAAACCAGATGGGGGTTAAATACCTCTAAAGCCCCTGTTTTATTTGCAATAATGAGCATCGAAATTGCATCTATATCCAGAAGCGTCACAGCAGGTTGAACCATCGGCTCTTGATCACCGCTATCGAGCAGACATTTTTGCATGTTTTTGCAGGGAGTATGTTTTTTTTCCGCTGTTATTTTGTTTAATTTGTGCAGGTAACAGGACGTTTCAGCGTGCTCTTTCTCACTGTGCGTACAAATCTCGGGAACTGCAAAAATGCGAACACCCAGACTAAAAAAAGTAATAAATACAACTTTCTTCACTTATAATAGATTATTAAAAAAAAGCCTCTTTGTCAATTATAATTTTTACCATAACAGTGCAAAAGGGAAACTGCTTGACAGGTAGCCATTCTGAATTTTGCAGTTTAATATAGTTTGTTTAGGGGCTATTTTGAAAAATAAAAAAGATAAAGAAAATAATGAAACTTATAATTACAAAAATATAGATTTAAAAAACATTAAAGATCCTGACCTTGTTAATTACATTCTGCTTCTTGAACAATATAAAAAAGTAGTAGATTCCAGTAACATTGTTTCAAAAACAGATAAAAAGGGAATTATTACCTACGCCAATGAAAGATTTACAGATATCTCTGAATATCACATTAATGAGCTTATCGGTAAAAATCATAATATAATCAGACACCCTGATATGCCCTCTGAAGCATTCAAAGAACTTTGGGACACAATTTCGGCTAAAAAAACATGGCATGGAATTATTAAAAATAAAAAAAAGAACGGGGGCTACTATATTGTTGACTCTACGGTTATTCCAATTGTAGACTCTAAAAATGAAGTTATCGAATATATTGCCATCAGAAAAGATATTACAAGATTGATCGAACAATCCAAAAGAATTCGAAGGCAACTGACCGACCAGTTGACAGGACTTCCTAACCAGAATAAATTAAGCGAGGATTTTACAAAATCCAGAGAAAAAACAATTATTCTGTTGAACATTGATCTTTTCAGAGAAATTATTGAATTTTATGGCGAAACAATTGCCCATCAGGTCTTAAAAAGTGTCGCAGTAAAACTTGAAAAATTGACCGCAAAAATATTTCCTGATTTCCATCTATATAAACTTTCCGGTGATGAATATGCAATTTACCGGGGAGTTTTATATGACCACGGGCTCCTGCAGGAAAAGATTACAGCAATACTTGATGAACTCCATGAGCACAATCTTTGCAAGGTTGATGATATTGAAATACACTACTCTATTTCCCTTGGGGCCTACACCGGTTCCGAAGAACATGCATTGAATAAAAGTAAAATTGCGCTGAAATATGCCCGTGAAAACAGATTGATTCATTTTATCTACAGCGATACTCTGCGAAATCAACATAATGCAAACCTTACCGCAATACGATTTCTGAAACATGCAATTGCCAATAATAAAATCATTCCTTATTATCAGCCCATTCTCAATAACCGCTCTGGTAAAATTGAAAAATATGAGAGCCTGGTAAGAATTGTTGACAAAAATGGCGAACTGGTTCTGCCCATTGAATTCCTGAGTTCAGCAAAAAAATCAAAACTATATCCGTACATTACCAAATCTGTAATCGAAAATGTCATTAAAATGTCAGCAAAAATGGATCTTGAATTTTCTATCAATTTATCGGTAGAAGATATTATAAACCCCAAAACAAAAAAAATGATTCTCGATACAATCATGGTGTACACACAAACCCATCAAAACAAATTAATATTTGAAATCATTGAATCTGAAAATATCGAAAACTTCAAAGAAATGTCTGATTTCTTTACGGAAGCAAAAAAAATGGGATGCAAAATTGCTATCGATGATTTTGGCAGCGGTTATTCTAATTTTGAATACCTTACCGAACTGCATGTGGATTTTATTAAAATTGACGGTTCGCTGATAAAGCGTATCGATAAGGATCCCATTCAACAAACCATTGTAAAAACAATTCTTGCCTTTGCAAAAGAGATGAACATATTAACCGTTGCCGAATATATTCATTCCAAAGAGGTCTTTGATACTGTCAAAGCTTTAGGGGTCGACTACTCCCAGGGATTTTATATTGGAGAACCAGAAAAACTGGAATTATAAATTCTATTTGTCAACACTCTTCTAAATCATTATATTACCACATGGAAAACTTATGATAAAACTTTTTTATTTCTCATTAATCGCCGGATTCACCACCATTGCAGGAATCTTGATCATATTTTATGCTCAGAAATGGGTAGCTAAAAACTCCGTAAAATTAATTGGATTTTCTGCCGGAGTAATTTTAACTGTTGCCTTTATTCATCTTTTGCCAGAAGCAACACAGTTTACCGACTGGTCTTATTTAACAGTTCTGATCACCATTATTGGATTTTATATATTGGAACATGTTCTGGTTATTCACCATTGCCAGGAAGATGATTGCGAAGTACATGCCATTGGCGTTCTTGCAATAACAGGCATGACCATCCACTCGCTGCTTGATGGAATTATCATCGGCATTGGCTTTGCTGCTTCAAACCCCCTTGGAATTGCTGCAACCATTGGAGTAATTATGCATAAACTCCCTGATGGAGCGACTATTGCCACACTATTAATTCACGAAAAATATGAAAAGAAAAAAATAATGCTATTAGGAACAATAATGGCCCTTGCTACACCAGTCGGCGCTCTTTTGTCAGGATTCTGGGTATATGGAACTGATCAACAGATTCTGGGAATACTGCTTGCTGTTGCAAGCGGATCATTTATTTATATTGGAGCCTCAGACCTGTTACCTGAAACCCATAAAAAGCATGATATCTCCAATATACCCTATGTTATCTCCGGAGTTTTGTTTATTCAAATATTAGAAAAACTGCATTGACAATTACAAATCAGTTTAAAGGTGCATGATCAGAATCTTCGAAACATTGAGTGATCAAATTGTCAATCTTAACACCCCTCTCCAGACGTACGTCTCTTATTGCCTTTACCTCCGAAAGCATATGCACCTGAAACCATTCATTTAAAAATTTAATCATCTCTACTTGAATATCGCTCAGATTTTCAGAAGATTCACTATTATTTATAGCCTTGTCAAAATAGTGAATTTTGTCTAAAAAATATGTGTGAAGGAGCACATGCTGCGAATAATCTTTAAATTGCAACTTCACCATCATATACTCTTCTACTTCAAAATGGCAGGCAGCATACTTCTTTACAGATGATAAAATACCATTTAATGTACTTTTTTCACTATCTACTCTGTAGGTCAGATTTAATTGATTTATTATGGATAGTAATTTTTTGTGCTGGTAATCAATTTGTCCGATTCCAGAATTATACTCCTCCGCCCACACTAATTGTTTTACTTTCATTATTCATTTATCCTTTACCCTTTATCCTTTATCCTTTATCCTTTATCCTTTATCCTTTATCCTTTATCCTTTATCCTTTATTCTTTATCCTTTATTCTTTATTATGTCAAGTATTAATTTATTTTTTCTATTGTCACCAATGACTAATGATTTTTTAAACTACCAGACTGGAAATCGAATAGTTCGTGAACGGTAATTTCAAGAGTGTAGGCGGTAAATAGCAGATGGCGATGATACGTTGTTTATAGTTATGTGGATCTTATTCACTTAATCACGAAATTAATTTCAACAATCTGATGTTTCCATATTTATATCATGATAAAACAAAGCTAACGCTGCTCTCATAAATAAAGATTGTCTGCCCATCTCCAGAGCCTGCTTTGTGAAACACAAATGAACAAATTCTCTCTCTCCCGATCAGAAAAATTCCTGATTTCTGCTCTGTCGATTTTCCAGTTTACACATATCCTTGATTTTATGATTCTGATGCCGCTTGGGCCAACATTGATACAAACCTTTGGTATCAGCAACCAGCAATTTTCTTATCTGGTCTCTTCGTATACATTTTCGGCAGGTATCTCTGCCCTGATTGCCTCAACATTTATCGATAAATTTTCAAGAAAAAAATCTCTTTTATTTGTGTATGGAGCATTTTTAATCGGTACCCTTTTTTGCGGTCTTGCAAGAAGCTATGACATATTACTTTTTTCACGAATTATTACCGGCGCCTTCGGTGGTTTGATCAACGCCCTGATTTTTGCTATTGTCGGTGATACTTTTGATTACCAGAAAAGAGGATCAGCTACAGGTATTATTATGGCAGGATTTTCAGCTGCATCGGTAGCAGGTGTTCCTCTTAGCCTTTTAATTGCCCATAAGATGGGCTGGTATATGCCCTTTGTCATATTATTTGGCCTGGGGATTTTTATTCTTTTATATGCATACTACACAATACCCAACAACAGGCCTGCGCCCAAAACACACACATACTCTGAACTTTTTACTGAAAAAAACCATTACTACGCCTTTCTACTGGTCGTCTGTATGATGTTTGCAGGTTTTTCTCTGATTCCCTATATCAGTAACTATCTTGTTTTTAATACTGTTCTCACAGAAAGCGAGCTTCCGCTTATTTATCTTACGGGTGGAGGAGCTACCCTCATTACCGCACGCATTATCGGTTACATTGCAGACAAATTTGGGAAAAAACTTACCTACTATATTGTTGCTTCCCTTTCTACCATACCTGTTTTCCTTATCAGTCATCTTGAAAATACCTCTTTGATTCTGATTTTAATTACCACCACTATTTTTTTTATACTCGTTTCAGGAAGATTTGTTCCGGCAATGGCTTTAATAACATCAGGAGTAAAGCCTCATATGAGAGGAGGATTTATGACGCTCAATGCCGCAGTACAACAATTTGCCTCGGCGATTGCAACTTTCACAGGAGGAATGCTGATTGTTCAGACCGGTGCTCACATAGATGGTTATAACCATGTCAGTTATCTATCTCTGGGCTTCACCCTGCTTAGCCTTTTTTTTGTTTTTAAAATAAAAGTTATGGACGGAAAAGAACCTGCAGTATAAAATTTGATCAATTTAGTAATTAAAAACAAATACTGGAACCTTTGCAATATTTTAACTGTTTCATAAAACAACACTAATATTATCATTGACGCTTCATTAAAAATTCGGGGGAGGTACGCAACGTCTAATTTATTCAAAAATACAGAAAAGAGGGCATATGCAGTTTATCGATTTAAAAACACAATATAATTTAATGAAAGAGTCTATCAATAAGCGTATTCAGACAGTACTGGATCACGGACAATATATAATGGGCCCTGAGGTTGCAGAGCTTGAAAAAAAACTTGCTGAATTCACCGGCTCAAAACATTGCATTGCTGTTTCAAGCGGAACTGATGCCCTGATGGTTGCCCTCATGGCTTACGATATTGGTCCGGGAGATGAGGTAATAACAACCCCCTTTACCTTTATTGCCACCGGAGAAATGATAGCGATTCTGGGAGCAAAGCCGGTTTTTGTAGATATTGACCCCAAAACATACAATATAAACCCTGAATTAATCGAAAAAGCTATCACTAAAAAAACGAAAGCAATCATGCCGGTATCCTTATATGGCCAATGCGCAGACTTTGATGCCATAAACGAAATCGGTAAAAAACACAATATTCCTGTTATTGAAGATGGCGCACAGAGTTTTGGCGCATCATATAAAACAAGAAAATCCTGCAATTTGAGTGAAATTGGGTGCACAAGCTTTTTTCCATCAAAGCCTCTGGGTGGATATGGTGATGGCGGAGCAATTTTTACCAATAATGATGAACTAGCTGTCAAAATGAGACGTATTATGAATCATGGCCAGGATGTTCGCTATAACCACCCGATGATTGGAATAAACGGCAGACTCGATACACTACAGGCAGCAATTCTTCTGGTAAAGATGGAGCATTTTAACCAGGAGATCAGCAGCAGGGAAAAAACAGGCAAACGTTATAGTGAAAAACTTTCAGGTAATGTTGTTACACCCTATTGTGAAAGTTATAACCAGCATGTATATGCCCAGTTTACGATTCAGGTAAATAACCGCGATCAGTTTTTAAAAAACATGAGTGAGCGTCAAATACCCACTGCGATTCATTACCCCAAGCCTCTGCATATGCAACCTGTCTTTGCCCATCTGGGACTCAAAGCATCAGATTTCCCGGAATCAGAAAAAATTTCAGCAAAAGTAGTTAGTCTTCCCATGCACCCTTACCTCACAGTTGAAGATCAAGATGCTGTAATAAAGGCTGTAATAGAATCTAATGGCTAAACCAGAAGATTCAGATAATGATAACCGCTTAAATCTCTGGTTCAATTATACTTTTGTTCTTTTTGCTTTTGCCGTCCCCTGGAGCAGAAGTATAATATCTGTTTCCTCTTTACTGCTTTTTATTCTCTGGATTGCTGAGGCAAATTTTAAACAAAAGTTTATCAAAATTAAAACCCAGCACATAATGATGGGCCTTATTCTTTTTGTGGTCTATATGTTTTCAACGCTTTTGTGGACGCAAAATTATTCAAAAGCATTTTTAAATCTCAAGGATCTCTATTTTTTAATTGTTCCGGTTCTGGCCTATACCTCATTACAAAAAAAAAATCTGCCATATGTAATGCTCGCTTATACTGCGGGAATGATTATTGATGTTACTCTATCTTATCTGATTTTTTCAAACCTCATTCAATTTGAAAATGTTTCACCAGATAATCCAAGGGTCTTTATGATTCACCTGGATTATAGCATGATTCTTGCATTTTTTATTTTCTTTGCCCTTCTGGTCTCCGTCCACAAGGAGATGCCTCTCCATAAATTTAAAAAATATTATATAGCCTTGGCCGTTTTAACGGCCATTATGCTCTTCATTGTGCAAGGCAGAAGCGGCCAGGTTGCCTTTTTTATCACCTCATTATTTATGATTGCCCTAATCGCCCTGGAACGAAAAAAATATACCCTGCTCATTGCCGCACCTCTGTTGTTAGTTTTTATATTTGCAGCAGCCTATATGCTCAGCCCTAATTTTAAAAACAGAATGTTAAACTCTTATTACAGTCTGGAACAATCTTTTTCGGGCAACTACTCCTCATCATGGGGCAAAAGAATCGCAGCCAATAAAATTTCCTGGGACCTTTTTATGGACAACTTTTGGCTAGGCACCGGCGCCGGTGATAACATTGACCAGTTTACGGAAAAAATGAATGATCCCAAATTTGCTGAAATAAAGCAATTAATGCCTGTATTTCAAAAAACTCATCAACATAATCAATATCTGCAGACAGCAACGCTTGGCGGCATAGTAGCTCTGGCACTGTTATTAAACATTTTTTTTCAACTAGCATATGCCCGGCATAAAGAAACATGGTCCAGAAATTTAATCTATATCACAGTTATGGTTTTTTTAACAGGTTTCATCGGTGAACCTTTTCTGGCCAAGCAATTTACCGCAGCGTTATTTGCCCTGGCTATAACAATAGGAACGCAGAATCTTCACTCATAGCAACAAAAATATAAATTACTAAACTAATATTGTATTGATTAGATGAATAGATCTGTCAAAGTGGTATATAAAACAGATTTTATGATAAAATTAATATCAAGCATATTGATTCTTTTGCTCACGGGAACATTGATATACGGTTCTTTCCATGAAAAATATGATTCCGAAAAAATCTCCTGGAAATCAACAAAAAAATGGTTTAAAAAAATAACCAGAATAGAGCTGTTTTCAGTTAATAGCAATAGAAAAAAAAAGATAACCATTTCAGAGTATGATGAATATACAATACAGCTTTATAATGATCTTTTTTCAGTGCAAAACAATCAAAGTGGTATTGCCGTCAACAATCAACTTCAGAATTATATTGAACAAAACCAGAAAAAAGGGGTACCTTTTAATCTTGATTTAATAACAAATTATAAGAGCTACTTAAATGTTACAGGCCTGCCTGACACAAAGGTTGATTTAAATCTTTCCCGGAACTCTATCAATTTTACAGTAAAAAAAACTATAAAGTAAACTATTTTTAGACAATAGTAGACAATAAGAATATATTCATATTATAAGAATTTAATATTGCATATAAGGAGAATAAAATGAGTACAATTTCAAAAAACATGGGTAATATTGATCGAATAGGCAGAGTCGTTATTGCCCTGGTTATTGTAGGTTTAAAGTTTGCTGGAATCATTGATGGTATGGTGGCAACTATTGCTCTGATTTTTGCAGCAGTTTTTTTGCTCACCAGTGTAATCGGATTTTGTCCGCTTTATGCTCCCGTTGGCCTGAATACAAACAAAAAATAAATTATTTAAGCCTCTGTTAATACTTTAAAGCAAACCTATTCACTTAAAAGTATTAACAGGGGCTTTTACAAAAAACCGTTTTAGTGATTGATTAACCTTTATACCAACTACTTAGAAACACTTCAATAAAGGTTCTTAAAATCAAAAAAATCCTTAAATCCAGGCGATAAATCGACGATTTCAGATCTGAAATTAATCATCTTGCCAATTTGAAATGCAAATTAAATTGGGTCTGAGTTTAATAATATATCACCAATGACTCAGAAAAATTCAAAAATGCACATTGATAAAGCAGACTTCTACAGTGAAGAGGTCATAATTATAAAAAGAAAGTTCTTATCAGCGATTTTAAGACTTGCTGTATTTGCAACACTTTTAATGATTCCAGTATCCTTTCACATGGGTCTTCAAATGGTAATACCCGTTCAAGTTTTAGTTATTCTGGCCCTGCTTATGGGAGATTACTATATCCGAAACAAGGTCACAAACTTTACCATTGCATCTATTCTGTCTATCGGAATTGGATTTGTCTCTATTACAATAATCACCTATCTGGGTGAACATGACACTTTTTTCTGGTTTTTACTTTTTCCCCCTACCACAATGTTTTCAATGGGGTTAAAAAACGGATTAAGGTGGAATATCTTTACCCTTGTAACTCTCTCTGCCTTGCTTGCCCGAAACTTAAATTTAGAAACAATGAACCTCTCTTCTGTCAGCATTATTTTTGTCTCCTATATTGTTATGGTTATTATCTCTTATTTTATTGAAAATGCAAGGCAATCTATCGAGAACAGGCTTTATGAAACCAGTATGACCGATTTTTTAACAAATACAAAAAATCGAAGGGCATTTGACCGGACTCTGAAATCATTGATAAATAGTTCAACCCGCTATCATCATACTTTCTCTCTATTGTCTATTGATCTTGATCATTTTAAAATCATTAACGATACCTATGGACATCCCGTTGGAGATCTGGTTCTGATAGAGTTTACCAATCTTATTTCAAAAAACCTGCGCAGTACAGATGAAATCTTTCGTATGGGTGGTGAAGAATTTGCGCTGCTTCTGCCTGAAACAAATATTAAAGGAGCAGAAGAGTTTGCCATCAGACTTCAAAATCAAATAAGATCATACACTTTTGAATCTAAAATCATGCTAACTGCAAGCATGGGAGTTGTTCAATTTGAAATAGGAATGGACTACAAGGCAATATTGAAACAGGCGGATAAAATGCTCTATCGCGCAAAAGAAAAAGGAAGAGACCGCATTGAAATGGAACTTTTTAAAAAATAATTTAAAAAAACTGCCTTTCAACCAGCAGCAATTTAAAAAACCCTGAAATATACCAAACCAAAACCCAGGATACTCAAAGCAAATAAAACCGGAAAAACATAAGGAAGAGTCCACTGCGGCATAAAAAGTCCAAAAAAACCTTTATTATCTCCATATCTGTTATGAAGAGGTGTTAACGGACATTCCCATTTGTTTAGGGCAATAACCAGGCCCTCTACCAGAAGCGAACCAATGATAAACAGCAATACATTATTATTGGTTCTGGTTATTGCACAATAATAAATATAAACAATACTGCCTAAAAAGTAGATAGACAAAATAGAGTGAACTATTCTAATCAATGTTAACATACCGATTAAAAACCTCCCGGGAAACCATTTAGAGGTTGACAATGAAAATATAGCTCACGTTTTATCAATTAAAGTTTTTATAAATTTAACCAAGGAAAATCCATGATAGATCGTTACTCAACCCGGGAAATGCAGCACCTTTGGACACTTGAATATAAATTTGAGGTCTGGAAAAAAATAGAAATCTATGCCTGTCATTACTGGCATAAACAAGGAAAAATTTCAGACAGTGAAATGAATGATATCGAGACAAAAGCTGATTTTAGCACTGAGCGGGTTTTAGAAATTGAGAATGAAGTTCATCACGATGTTATTGCTTTTTTAACCAACATGGCTGAATATATCGGACCCGCATCACGCTATGTTCATTTTGGCTTAACCTCTTCTGATGTGGTGGATACTGGCTTATCTGCAATTACCACAGACGCATGCAGACTAATTGAAAAAGCATATAGCCGCTATTTAAAAGTGCTCTATCAAAAAGCAATAGAACATAAAGAGTTAATAGTTGTAGGTAGAACACACGGTGTGCATGCAGAACCCACAACACTTGGCTTGAAACTTTTAGGTTATTATGAAGAGGCCAGAAGAAATTATATACGCTTTGTACAGGCAATGGAAGAGATGAGCTATGGTAAAATTTCCGGGGCTGTAGGTACCTATTCTCAGTTACCTCCCGAACTGGAAAGCTACGTACTTGAAAAGCTGGGTCTGAAAGTCGAGCCTGTCAGCACACAGGTTGTACCGCGTGACAGACACGCTGCATTACTAAATGCAATTTCCATTTCTGCCCAGGGCGTTGCCCGCCTTGCTCAGGAGATCAGGCTTATGCAAAAAAGTGAAAGCCGTGAAATCGAAGAGCCTTTTCAAAAGGGCCAAAAAGGCTCAAGCGCCATGCCCCATAAACGCAACCCGATATTATGTGAACGAATGTCAGGAATATCAAGAGTTCTTCTCGGCTATGCCCAAACAGCATCCTTGAATATTGGACTCTGGCATGAGCGGGATATCTCTCACTCTTCAGCAGAACGAATCATACTGCCCGACGCAACATCACTATTTGAATATATGCTTATAAAAATGCATTTTGTTGTCGAAAATTTAATTGTGCATAAAGAAGAGTGTGAGCGTACTTTAAATGCGACCAGAGGATTAATATTCTCGTCGCGTGCCCTGCTGAAGATCACAGAAGGATTAAAAATCAGCCGTGAAGAAGCCTATGCCCTTGTACAAAAAGAGGCAATGGCCGTATGGGAAAATCCAGATGGACCAGGTCTCAGGGAACGACTGATGAAAATCCCTCAATTAAGCAGCATATCCGGGGAGACCTGGAATGAAACATTTGATCCAAAGGCATTCTTGCACAATATTAACTCCATTTTTAATAGAATACCACAACCCTGATGCGACTATGAGCTCATTTAAAGTTTCTCTTAATTTAAGCGGCGGTGGAGCAAGAGGCCTTGCCCATATCGGTGTAATACAGGCACTCGTAGAGCACAAAATCGAATACGATTTGATTGTGGGCGTGTCAATGGGTGCCATAGTAGGTGCAAATTATGCACATACTAACAATATAAATAAAGTTTATAACAAACTGAACAATCACCTTCATTCCGAGGATTTTCAAGATTCCCTTCTGGGCAGCTGGCGTTCTGTAGACAATAACGGTAACCAGAGCAAACGATCTCTTTTAAATAAAATCAACAATCTCTACCGGCAAACAGGTTTAATCGGAAGATTACTTCTCTCGAGAAGCATTTTAAGCGATGAAGATATTGAAAAAGCGGTTTTACCCATTATTCCCGATATAGATTTTGAAGACTTTCAAATACCTTTTGTATGCACAGCCGTAGATCTTTCTCACGGAAAAACTGAAATATTTTTTAATGGCCCGGTACAGGAAAAGATATTAGCCTCCGCAAGTATGCCTCTGGTATTTCCGCCTGTTTCTATAAATAACAGTTACTTCATTGATGGTGGTGTGCTAGACAGAGTGGGTGTTGATACAGCTCTTGCGCTTGATGTTGAAAAAATAATTGCCGTTGATGTTTCGAACAATTTCATGTCTAACCAGAAAATCAGAACAGCCATTGACGTCATGCTGCGAAGCGAAGAGATCTCTGCAGTCTATAGAAAAAACTATCAACTTAATCGGGCAGCAATAGTAATCAGACCTATTATCGAAGATATTCACTGGGCCGATTATGCAAGTATTGAAAAAATTGTTGATATGGGCTACGAAGCGACCATTAAACAAATAGATGCAATAAAACAGGTTGTATCACCATCAAAAAATATTTTCAGCTTCTTTAGAAGAAAAAAATCAAAAACAGCAAATATATTTTAATTTAAAATATCAAAATCATCAGGAATATCCTGGGTGCCTTCTGCAATCCTGGTTTTTTCCATATTTACAACCCTGGAAAGAGGCGGACCTTTTCGGATCTTTTTTTCAAAACTTTCAATATCGTTTATAGAACCAGCAACCAGGCACTCAACATTGCCGTCTGGTAGGTTCTTGACCCATCCTTTAATTTTCAGCGATCGGGCAACATCCCGTGTAAAAAAACGGAAACCGACGCCCTGCACTTTACCCATCAAGAGATAATGGCGAATTTCCATATGGTCTCTCCTGATATCATTTAAAAAACATGCTATCAATCATTTTTTTAATAGAATACAGATTTAAAGAGACCTTCTATGAAAAAGAAACAAGATTCTGATATTTATAACGGTTTTTTGCTGTTTTCATCTTTATATAACTCTGAATTTTCATATAAAGATTCAACCCTCATTAACAATGTACTTTCAATAAAATGTACCTCAATACCTTGTACCCCGTTACACTCTTTTCTGATGCGAGAAACAAAGTCATTATACCCCTCAGAAAATGGGGCCTTGTCGCCCTTAAGAGTAAGTTGAATATGATAACCATCTCTGCTTTTAACCGAGTGCATCTCCATAACAGAAATATTTGGGTAACTCGAATGTATAATTTGATCAATAATTTTCTCGTTTTGACGGGTCACATAACCCTCTTTCATATAATAAAATACAGGTACAGAGATCAAAGCAAGTATTACCACCGAAAATACAATTTGAGAAACCGCCCTTTTCAAAACATCGGCCTTCTCTTCGACAAGCGGATGAATCTCCATAATCCAGAAGACCACAGCACCTGCCAGTGAAATAGAAACCAGGTTTATAATAAACAATATAAAAGCACCTGAAGCAACAGCATAATCAGCTGTTCCCAGACCAATACCAACCGTACAAAGTGGCGGCATCAGTGCCACAGCAATCGCAATACCAACAATTGTATTACTCATTTTTTTATTGGCATAACCATAAGCCCCTACAATTCCCGAGGCTAACGCGACCAGAATATCAAAAATCGACGGACGGGTTCGGGCCATAATTTCTGCTGAAAAATCTGTTATCGGAATGAAATAAGCAATGAGCGAAGAGATGAACACTGCTAATAAAACACCTTTTGTTAAAGATGAAAGAGCTGTTTTCATATGATTGAAATCTCCCCAGATAACACCCAGAGAAAAAGAAAGAATAGGAGTCATCAGCGGCGCAACAATCATAGCCCCGATAATAGTAGCCGAAGAGCCCTGAATTAAACCCGATGTCGCAATTAGACAAGAGATTACAATTAAAATATAATACTCTATCGTTGGCCTGGCTCCCTCTGCTAGAGTTTTATAAACATCAAGATCAGTTTTTTCTTTTTCTCTTAACTGATTATAATCTTCCGCTTTTTTTTTCCAGAATAAAGGGTTAAAATAGTTCTTAATTTTCCGCTCTTCGGGCTCAATAATTTGTTTAATAATACTTTTCATCATAAAAAAAGGCATATTGAGAACATAGTGTCAAGTGCGTTTAGTTTTTTTAACCAGGCTTTCACACTTTTGCTGAAAAAATAATTGCTTTATTAAATTTTAATGACGCCTCTGTTTTTATATTAAAAATAAATTCTAATCGACGTAGCATTTTTCTCTGCGCAATATATTATAACATGTGCGTGTGCGGCAAAGATTTCAGAAGCGAAAAAATTCTTTACAGTAATTTCACCCATCGTAATTTCACACCTTGATCATGCCCGGCTTGAGATCATTCCCGAATTAAAATTTTATTGCCTGTCAGGTAAATAGCATGCGAATCGAAACGTTCGATATACAGATTAAAAAAGGCGAACCTGTTATTTGATTTTTTTATATTATGAACATACAAAAAAATCAGGCAATATGAACAACTCTGTTTCTTCCCGAACTTTTCGCTTTATATAAACAAATATCTGCTCTGTGTACCAATGATTCGAGAATCTCATCTGATTGATATTCTGCCACACCGAAACTTGCTGTAACTGAGATCTTTATTTTATCAGCATAAAAATAATTAGCCATAATATCCGTTCGTATTTTTTCTGCAACTTTAACTGCACCTTCTAGAGGTGTACTGCGCAAAAATATTAAAAACTCTTCACCACCCCATCGGGCAACAAAATCAGATGCGCGAAGATGCTTAATGACAGATTTTATCGATTTTACAAGTACCTGATCTCCCATGCTGTGACCATAAGTATCATTTAATGTTTTAAACTTGTCCATGTCAAAAAGAATCACCGAAAAAGTATAATTTTCAGGGGACCGCTTTGCTCCGCCTCCCTGTTTTCTGTGCAGCGCCTGTATCTCTTCCTGCAATCTGGTATTCATCCAGTGGCGGCTCATTGCCCCGGTGAGATGATCATAAAAAGCAATTTTTTCCATCTTTTCTTCATATTTTTCAATTCGATACTGAAAATAAGAGACCAGAGCAACCATAACTGAAAATGCAAGAATCCCGTGAATCATCACCTCAAGTGGAAGATCCGGAGCATGACCAAGAAGGTAAGGAAATCGGTATCCAAATATGAAAACGGCAACGAGAACTGATGTGTATATCCATCCATTTTTAAATCCGGTAATTAAAAAGAAAAAAACAGGAAAGGTTACAAACCATACAAACTGCTCACGTGAATCGATCTGGGTTAAATAAACCAGTGAATTATTCAAAAGCATGACCGATGCAATTAAATGACGAACAACCTTGCCACTGTCAGGTTTTATATACATTATAATGACTGCAACAAGGCTGATGAAACCATATGCAGCTAAAACAGAAGCAAGCAAAAGTGATTTACCCTGAATATAATAGGTAACTGCAAATGTAAAGGTAATCGGTGGTATAAAAAGTAATCCTAAAAAAGTTACATTTTTTCTTAAATGTAACAATCCCTTGTGACCAAGGGGTTTATCCTTTTTAATTTTGTTATTCAAAGCTAGTCCTCTGCTTTTGAAGTCCATAAGAGAGATGCCTTGTCAAATATATAAGCCCCGTAAGAATCTGTTTTAATATAGAAACTCTTTTACCAGAATATCGCAATCATACTAAAAATTTCAGTTGAATAAAACAATAATTTCGATTGATAATTTTATAAAAAGCATAAAACTAATTCACCTAAAAAATAAATATGTTCTATTGAAAATATTCGAAATAAAAATATTATAAAAATATTCAGTTATAATAAAACATCCCAGCTTTTTGATGATGAAACTCCCGTTGAGATATCGGGCCAACTGCCCTTTTTAAAATACTGATAA
>Ga0224495_10000705_pt1 | contig 25548 bp, 25 predicted proteins | sample SF_Jul11_sed_USG_FD_168128 | JGI IMG/M metagenome (GOLD analysis project Ga0224495, IMG submission 168128) | Sediment microbial communities from San Francisco Bay, California, United States - SF_Jul11_sed_USGS_4_1 | ecosystem: Environmental > Aquatic > Marine > Sediment | place: USA: California...
AATCATGAGCGAAGAAATTTTGATCAACGTCACCCCGCAGGAAACCCGCGTCGCGGTGATGCAACTCGGCGCAGTTCAGGATATGTATATCGAACGCAGCAGCAGCCGCGGCATTGTCAGCAATGTGTATTTTGGCAAGGTCATCCGCGTGTTGCCAGGCATGCAATCCGCATTCATCGACATCGGGCTGGAGCGCTCGGCATTCCTGCATGTCGCAGATATCTGGGAAAACAGCATCAACGGCGATCCTGCCAAGCCTATAGAAAAGGTACTGTACGAAGGTCAGTCGCTATTGGTACAAGTCATCAAAGAGCCGCTTGGCACTAAGGGAGCGCGACTCTCCACGCAACTCAGCATCGCCGGACGTTTACTGGTGTATCTGCCGCAAGAGACGCATATCGGCGTGTCGCAACGCATCGAAAACGCGGAGCAGCGCGAAGCCCTGCGGGCCAGACTGCAGGCCATTCTGCCTGCGGAGCACAAAGGGGGCTACATCATCCGCACCGTTGTGGAAGCGGTAGCCGAACCGGATTTTCTGGCTGACATCGCCTATCTGGACAAGCTGTGGGCCAATTTGCAAGCTGCCGCGAAAACCGCCAGCGCGCCTCAATTGCTGTATCAGGAACTCGATATCAGTTTGCGCGTGCTGCGTGACTTTGTCAGTCAGGACACCGCACGAATTCTGGTGGATTCTCGGGAAACCTATCAACGCATGGCAACCTTTGCGCAGGACTACAACCCCGGCGCAACCGAACATCTCGAGCATTATCCCGGTGAGCGCCCGCTATTTGATCTATATAACGTTGAAGAAGAGATCGAGCGCGCTCTGTCCAAGCGCGTCGACCTCAAGTCCGGAGGCTATCTGATCATCGACCAGACTGAAGCCATGACCACCGTAGACGTGAACACCGGCGGCTTTGTCGGGCTGCGCAATTTTGACGACACGATTTTCAAGACCAATCTGGAAGCCTCGCAAGTCATCGCACGGCAGCTGCGTTTACGCAACCTGGGAGGCATCATCATTTGCGACTTCATCGATATGGATACCCAGGAGCATCGCGATGCTGTGCTGGAAGAATTCAAAAAAGCCTTGGCACGGGACCACACACGCATCAGCGTGAACGGATTTTCCTCGCTGGGTTTGCTGGAAATGACCCGCAAACGTACCCGAGAAAGTCTGTCGCATGTGTTGTGTGAACCTTGCCCGACTTGCAAGGGGAGCGGGGAAGTGAAAACTGCGCAGACGGTGTGCTATGAAATCTTGCGCGAGATCCTGCGCGAAGCGCGCCAGTTCAATGCTCGCGAATACCGCATCCTTGCTTCCCAGCAGGTCATCGATCTGTTTCTGGAGGAAGAGTCCCAAGCCTTGGCGCAACTTTCCGATTTTATTGCCAAACCGATCTCGATGCAGGTAGAAACGCTATACAGCCAGGAACAATATGATGTCATCCTGATGTAGCGCACCTGCATTCCCTGCTCCCCTCCCGCAACACCCACGCCTTCGTGCCCGCCATCGGCCAATATACTCGATTAAAAGAGTTGACTATTGTATTGTCAGCGTATAAATTGCGTATGATCATCTGAGTTTGACTTTCTGAACTTGTCGAAAATGTACTTTTTCAGGGGGAATAACCATGCAATCGAATCATGGGAAAAACGATGCCGACGCCAGCCGCGAGCTGCTGACCTTCACGCTGGGCACTGAGGAATACGGACTCGACATCCTCAAGGTTCAGGAGATCCGCGGCTTTGAAGCCGTCACTACCATCGCCAACGCGCCCGAATTCATCAAGGGCGTGATCAACCTGCGCGGCATCATCGTCCCGATCGTGGACATGCGCATCAAATTCAAGCTCGGCAAAGTCGATTACAACGAGACCACCGTGGTCATCATCCTCAATGTCGCCAACCGCGTGGTGGGCATGGTGGTGGACGGCGTGTCCGACGTGATTGCGCTGAAAGCGGAGCAGGTCAGGCCTGCTCCGGAATTCGGCGCCAGCCTGGACGTGCAGTACCTGCAAGGCCTGGGTACCGTGGACGAACGCATGATCATTCTGGTGGACATCGAGAAACTGATGACCAGCCGGGATATGGAACTGGTCGAAACTGCGGCCATGGCCGCCTGATGTAATGATCAATCCAGACCAAACGAATTCCAGATGGGAGAAGAAAAATGAATCTTACAGTCAAATGGAAGCTGACCCTCAACATCGTCACTGCAATACTGGCGGTATCCTTGCTGATTGCGATATCGGCCAGCGGACTGTCCCGGCTGGCGGTATTGCAGGACGAGGGCGCTCAACGTTCCAGTGACAGCTCGGACGGATTTGAGGCAGCCTCACTCGGTGCGGAAATGTACCAAATCATCGCGGATGCAGTAATCAACCGCAATCTCGAGGAAAGCGCAAAGCTGTGGGAGGCAAAGAAATCTGAGGCGCTGGGTGATATAGACAAGATCGCGGCCATGGCCGACACCCCGGAAGAAAAACGATGGGCGGAGGAGGCGCGCCAGGGAATCAATAACGTGATCAGCCTGTACGAAAACAAAATGCTGCCTTTGCTAAAATCCGACACTGGTCAATCGTGGGCGCGCATCCGGGAGATCGACGGCGAAATCGACGATCAGGCAGAAAAAATCGCTACTTCGATGTCCCAATTCGCCGAATCAATGCTGAAAGAGGCAAAATCTGCTGATACGGAATTCGATGCGACCGGCAAATCGACCATCAGAAACTCGATTATTACTGGCATCCTTATTTTGTCGTTTCTGGTCGCAATTTCGCTGTGGATATTGTTCAGCGTTCTAAGGCAATTGGGTGGTGAGCCGGACTACGCGGCAGAAGCAGTCGGCAAGATTTCCAAGGGCGACCTTTCAATGGAATTGGCGCTCAAGGCAGGCGACAACAGCAGCCTGCTATATTCGCTGAAGGCCATGCAAGACAATCTGCGAGAGATCGTCAACAACGATGTGGGTCGCGTCCTCCAGGCCCTGTCGCATGGCGACCTGACCCAAAGGATCAGCAAAGACTACCCCGGTGTGTTCGGACAGCTCAAGGATAATGCCAACACCACCGTAGATAATTTGAAGGAAATCATCGCCCAGGTCAAAGATTCCACTGGACTGATCACTACTGCCTCGAGCGAAATCGCCCAAGGCAATGCCGACCTGTCGCAGCGCACCGAGGAACAGGCCTCCAGCCTCGAAGAAACCGCATCGAGCATGGAAGAGCTGACTTCGACAGTCAACCAAAATGCCGAGAATGCCAAGCAGGCCAACCAGTTGTCGATAAACGCCTCTGACATCGCAGTCAAGGGCGGGCAAGTGGTGGGTGACGTAGTGAACACCATGGCCTCGATCAGCGCCAGCTCCAAGAAGATGATGGACATCATCAGTGTCATCGAAGGCATCGCGTTCCAGACCAACATCCTGGCGCTCAACGCTGCCGTGGAAGCGGCGCGTGCCGGCGAGCAGGGACGCGGCTTCGCGGTGGTGGCCAGTGAAGTACGCAGCCTGGCGCAACGCTCTGCAGCCGCAGCCAAGGAGATCAAGGGCTTGATCGACGACTCGGTAGACAAAGTTGATGCGGGCTCCAAACTGGTGGATCAGGCCGGCACGACGATGACCGAGATCGTCAACGCAGTAAAACGCGTCACCGACATCATGTCCGAGATCGCCGCCGCATCCGCCGAGCAGAGCGCGGGCATCGGACAGGTTAACCAGGCAGTCACCCAGATGGACGAAGTTACCCAACAGAACGCCGCGCTGGTCGAGGAAGCCGCATCGGCGGCCGAGTCGATGCAGGAACAGGCGAATGTACTGATGAATGTGGTGGACACATTCAAGCTGGATGAAAGCAAAGCAGTATCGCGGACGACAATTGCGCATCATGCTCCGCGTCATGCTCCGGCGTCTGCCCCGGCCATCAGGAGGGAGCGTCTACTAGCCAGAACCAAGGATGATAAGGAGAAGGACTGGAAGGAGTTTTAGGCCGGGCTCGATAAGCTCTCAAAGTTAGCATGAAGCAATAAAAGACCGGCGCAAGCCGGTTTTTTATTGCCGGAGAAGGACCTTCATGTTTTCATCAAACACCCGAAAGGCTGCGTTTAATTCAGGTGTGCCGCTTCAATAAATATATTATCCGGGATAAACCGGGTTGCTCATTGCGAAGATCGGCGCAGGTCTGCTAGAGTGGGCCTGCGTTTTAGTGCGCAGACAAATCCGACAATCAAATTCTGGAGATACTATGTTCAAAAAACAATTTGCGGGGCTGTTGGCCGCCGCATTTATCGTTCCCGCGTTCGCGCAGGCAGGCGATCATCACGGGGGCGATGCCGCAGTTGCGCACGCCTACATCAAGGAAATTCAGGAAGCCGGAAAATCCTATCAGGCAACGCACAATTCTGACTTTTTCAAGGAGTTGTCCAAAGGACAGAAGCCGCGCGCCACCGTGGTCACTTGCTCAGATTCCCGCGTGCACACCAATATGCTCGACAAAACGCCCGAAGGCGATTTGTTCATGATCCGCAACATCGGCAATCAGCTGCCTACCGCCAAGGGCTCCGTTCAATACGGCGTGAATCATCTGGGTTCGTCGCTGCTGCTGTTCATAGGCCACTCATCCTGTGGCGCAATAAAGGCTGCAGGTGGCGATTATTCGACGCTGGAAGCTCCTATCAAGAAGGAGTTGGACACCATCAATATCTCCAAGGGATCAGCGAATATCGACGGCGTGAAGACCAATGTCAACAATCAGGTCGAAGCTGCTCTGAAAGAATTCGCCGACAAGGTTAAGCACGGCGAATTGCTGATCGTGGGCGCGGTATATGACTTTGCCGACGATATGAAACAGGGTGCGGGTAATCTCAATATCATCAACATCAACGGCGAGACCGATCCGGCCAAGATGCAGAAAGCGCCAACCCACGCTGATAAGGCCAAGCACTAGCGTCGCTAATCTTTGCTGCCAGTACGCTAACAACAAAGCCGATTTACGTCGGCTTTGTTGCTTTCATCGATGTAATCGGCCGGGAAAATGCCCTGACGTATATTCTCAACCAACCCAGGTTTCAGAGTCCGCCCATTTCGAACTGATGCATGCATCGATTTGAACACTTGGCGCAAAAACAGGGTTAATTTTCAAGCCGGTAGAAAATGAAAAAAAGTGCTGATCCGTAAAATTAAATGGATCGGCCACCGCCAGATGCAGTGTTCCATTGTAAACGTGTACCGGTATCGCCTTTTTCTCACGAGCATTGTCGCTTGAGACAAATTTCAGTATATCAAACGGGATATGTATAGATTGCACTTCTACCATCAGCACGCCAGCCTGAATGCACAATGCCCGTAACAACACCTCCGGTTCAATTATTCCCATATAGACAAGCAATTCTCCGGTGGGCTTATCCCTGGCCTTCTTTGTGAGATGGCGCATCTCGACAGCATGCAGGATCTTGTCATTGATCACTTTCAGGGATTTTAGAATTTCACCGATTTTATTTCCCTGAACAGGATAAACCCTCCCACCGTGCTGCTGAGTCTCGACGGCTTGCCGCAATTGACTCTGGGTGCGAATATCTGGCCAGGAAAAATCGGCCGCCCTTGCAGGAGGTGGGATTTTTTGAGTAGCATTTACTGCGTTATCTTGACTCACGGATATTCTCCTAGAAAAACTGCAAGAGCTTTGCTTCAGATGCTTCAGAATAAACTCATTTCAAGAATACGCTCAAATTACACTTTCAGGCAAGACGCTGCTGCGCTGGATCAAGATCACTTTGTGGCGCGATTTCCCGCCTCTTTGCAGCTCTACCTGGCGCAACGGAACGTCAAAAAGCGCCGCAATGAATTTCAGCAACGCTTCGTTGGCTTGGCCTTCAACCGCTGGCGCAGCCAATCGTATCTTTAGAGCTTCACCGTGCAACCCGGCTATTTCGCTGCGCTTTGCGCCGGGTTGCACATGCAAGGTCAGCGCAAGGACATCACCGTCGCGGCGGTACCATCCGGTCACCATATCAGATCAACCTCGCAGCAAACTCTTCCATTATGCTAATCGGCACGATCACGATGAGCTGGCAGATGATGAACAGCAGTAGCGCGGACAGATCCACATTGCCCAGCATGGGCACGACACGGCGCAATGGCTGCAGATAACGCCTCGTAATAGCAGTTAATAGCGGGGCAATCGGGGTATAAGGGTTCACCCAGGATAGTATCGCCTGCACGAATACCGCTGCCATCAGCAGATACAAGCTGATCTTTAGCAGTTTCACCATAGCCCAAAGTATTAGCCCCGGCAGAGGAAATTCGTGCAACGGGAAATTTTGCGCCCATACGAACCCGGTCAGGTAGAGCATTTCCACCAGCAGCGCCAGCATCAAAGAAGCGCTGTCCAGGCCCGATATGGAAGGGATAAAACGACGCACGCGCAGCACGGCGAAATCAGTGATCGCCATGACGAATTCACCCACCGGATTACGCAGGGGGGCACGCAACCATTGCAAGTGAAAGCGCAGCAGCAATATGGCCGCGAACGGCTGTACAAGGACATCGAGCAGAAACAACATAGCTTCGCTGAACATTATGATTCCCCACCTTGTTTATCGCCTAACTCATCGCCCATTTCACGCGCGCGGTCAGCTGCAGCTCTGGCTGCCTGCACGATATGCCCAGCGACCTGGTTGGCATCCATACTCAGCAGCGCCCTCTCGGTGGTGCCATGTTTTGAAGTGACATTGGAGCGCAACACGCTGACATCTTCATCGCTGACAGCAGCCAATTTACTGGCTCCAAGAAAAGTCGCCAGACTCAGGCGGCGTGCATCTTCGGCACTAAATCCCAGTTTGCGTGCTGCTTGTTGCATAGCCTCGATGAAATAGAACACATAGGCCGGCCCGCTGCCGGAAATTGCCGTGACGGCATCGAGCATCCCTTCGTCTTGCACCCATAAAATCTCTCCGACCGACGCCAGAATGCTTTGCGCTTGATCGCGCTGCGCACTACCGACTGCGGGCAAGGCGTACAAACCTGTCATGCCGCTCTGGATCATCGCCGGGGTGTTGGGCATTGCGCGCACTACATTCTGCGTATTCAGCCAGCGTGCCAAGTCAGCGGCGCGAATGCCTGCCGCGATAGAGACCAGCAACTGCCCGGACAGTATTGGCGCAAGCTGCGCAGCGGCATCGCGCAACTGCTGCGGCTTCACCGCCAGCACTATAATATCGCTGCCCGCCACTCCCGCCGCCAGTTCCCCTGTGGAATGCACTCCGAATGCCTGTTGCAGCTTGGCACGGTTGTCGGCATTGATCTCCACCACGCGCAGACCTGCCAAGGTCTGAGTTCCGCCGCGCTTTAGCAGTCCGCCGATGAGTGCGGTCGCCATGTTGCCACCGCCTACGAAACAAATATTCATAACCTCTTTCCCTGTAATAAATCAGGTGTTCTGATAAATTCTTTCGCCAAATATTGCTGTGCCGATACGCACTATAGTCGCGCCCTCAGCTATCGCAGCGGTAAAATCATGCGACATGCCCATTGATAAAGTATCCAACTGCAAACCTTGCTGGTTCAATTGATCGCGCAATTGACGCAATTGTGCAAAGGGCAAGCGCTGCCCGGCCGTATCATCGCAGAGCGCGGGTATCGCCATCAGACCGCGCAATTTCAGGCGGGGCAGTTTCGCGACAGCATGGGCTAACTTACTGGCCTCAGCAGGATGCACTCCACTTTTACTGGGTTCCCCGCTAATGTTGACCTGTAGGCATACCTGCAAAGGTGGCAACTGCGAGGGGCGCTGTTCTGACAGGCGCTCTGCCACCTTCAATCTATCCACACTGTGCACCCAGGAAAAAATCTCCGCGATAATCCGCGTCTTGTTGCTCTGGATCGGCCCGATATAATGCCATTCGATGGACAACCCGCGCAGTGCCGCGATCTTATCCTGAGCTTCCTGCACATAACTCTCGGCAAAGCGGGCCTGACCTGCCTGATATGCCTCACGCAGCGCATCGGGCGTAAAAGTCTTGCTGACCGCCAGTAAAATGACCTCGTCCGCGCGTCGTCCTGCCGCAAGGGCAGTCGCAGCTATCGCGTCGCGCACAGCTTGCAAGTTGGAAGCGATTGTTGTCATAATCCGGTGCGCACTTACTTCCTAATTCGCGCGGCCCCTGATTCTGGATTCCGGGGTGCAGGGCCGCCTAATCAATCAGGGACGATTATAATGGATATAACAGAACTGCTTGCCTTTGGCGTTAAAAACAAGGCTTCCGACTTGCATCTTTCCGCTGGACTTCCGCCGATGATACGCGTGCATGGCGACATGCGCAGGATCAATCTGCCAGCAATGGATCACAAGGAAGTGCATGGTTTGGTCTATGACATCATGAACGACCAGCAGCGCAAGTTCTACGAGGAAAACAAGGAGGTCGACTTCTCGTTCGAGGTCCCTGGTCTCGCCCGCTTCCGCGTCAACGCTTTTATCCAGAACCGCGGTGCAGGCGCGGTCATGCGGACGATTCCCTCCAAAATATTGTCACTAGAAGATCTCAAGGCTCCCAAAAGTTTCGAGACTATCTCCGATTATCCGCGCGGCATGGTGCTGGTCACCGGGCCTACCGGTTCAGGAAAATCCACCACGCTGGCGGCAATGATCAACCATCGCAACGAACATGAATTGGGCCACATCCTGACCGTAGAAGACCCGATCGAATTCGTGCATGAGAGCAAGAAATGCCTGATAAACCAGCGTGAAGTCGGGCGGGATACACTGTCCTTCCAGAATGCCCTGCGCTCGGCCCTGCGTGAGGATCCGGACATTATCCTGGTTGGCGAAATGCGCGACCTAGAAACCATCCGGCTTGCAATGTCCGCGGCGGAAACCGGCCACCTGGTGTTCGGCACGCTGCATACCAGTTCGGCAGCCAAAACCATCGACCGTATCATTGACGTATTCCCCGCCGATGAAAAGGAAATGGTGCGTGCGATGTTGTCCGAATCGCTACGTGCGGTAATTTCTCAGGCGCTGCTCAAAACCAAGGATGGCTCTGGCCGGGTGGCGGCGCATGAAATCATGGTATGTACACCGGCGATCCGTAACCTGATCCGCGAAGCCAAGGTGCCGCAAATGTATTCGGCGATCCAGACAGGTCAAAGCGTCGGGATGCAAACCCTTGACCAATGCCTGGTTAACCTGATCAAGGAAGGCAAAATCACGCCCGCAGAAGCTCGCGGCAAGGCTATGAACAAGGAGCTATTCCCCGATTAATCAGGTACCGTAACCCGTTAGTTATGGCAACTTACAACAGGAGTTACAATAATGGAAAGAGCTCAGGCCACTGACCTGATACATAACTTGCTGCGCGGCATGATCAGCAAGAAAGCATCTGACCTGTTTATTACGACAGGTTTTCCGCCAGCATTCAAAATGGATGGCAAACTGACCCCAGTTTCGAATCAGCCGCTTACTCCGGCCCATACCCAGGAGCTGGCACGCAGCATCATGAACGACCGCCAGGCTGCAGAATTTGAAACCACTCACGAATGTAATTTTGCGATCAGTCCGCATGGCATCGGCCGTTTCCGCGTTAATGTGTTCATGCAGCAGCAACGCGTCGGTATGGTACTACGTACCATCACCACCAAGATACCTGATCTCGAGGAGATGGGATTACCGCCAGTACTGAAGGATGTGGTGATGACCAAACGCGGCCTGGTGATTCTGGTCGGCGGAACCGGCTCCGGGAAATCCACTACTCTGGCCGCGATGATTGGCTACCGCAACAAAAACAGCTACGGGCATATCATCACGATTGAGGATCCGGTGGAATACGTTCATGAGCACATCAACTGCATGGTCACGCATCGCGAGGTTGGGGTGGATACCGATTCCTGGCATAACGCGCTAAAAAACACCCTGCGCCAGGCGCCCGACGTGATCCTGATCGGCGAGATACGCGATGCCGAAACCATGGAACATGCGGTTGCATTTGCCGAGACCGGTCACCTGTGCCTGGCCACGCTGCACGCCAACAGCGCCAACCAGGCGCTTGACCGCATCATCAACTTTTTCCCCGAGGAGAGACGCACCCAGCTGCTGATGGATTTGTCGTTGAACGTCAAGGCGCTCATTTCCCAGCGTTTGATCCCGAAAAAAGACGGCGCAGGGCGTGCCGCAGCGATTGAAATCATGCTTAACACCCCGCTGATAGCCGACCTGATCTTCAAGGGTGAAGTGAATTCTATCAAGGGCGTAATGGCCAAGTCACGGGAGCTTGGGATGGAAACTTTTGACGGCGCATTGTTCAAGTTGTTTGAATCTGACATGATTTCCTATGAAGAAGCCCTGAAGAATGCCGATTCGCTGAACGACCTGCGCCTGCGCATCAAACTGGAGAGCAAGAACTCCCTGGACAGGGACGTCATGAGCGGGACACAAAATCTTAAGATCACCTAGGAAAATGGCGCCTGCCGAGGTGGAACGTGATGCATATCGTGCCAGCGTTCGGCTGGCAAGCCTCACTTGGGACGGTTGCTGCCCTCCACGATCTTGTACTCAAGCAAACGGCATTCGATTGCGCCGTTGAATAATGGAATGCGCCTGGAAGGAGACAGGCGCATCAGTTTCAGGATGGCCTTGTCGGCAGTGAACAGATAAGCCGTCCACCCGCCAAATTTCCTTTTCAATGCATCGCCCAGCTTCGGATACAGATCGGCCAGTTCGTCCAGTTCGCCCATGCGCTCTCCATAGGGCAGATTCGCTACCAGCATGCCTTGATCCGCAGGAGCTGATATTTCCAAGATATTGGCCTGCTTGAGTTCCACGCAGCCTGACAGTCCGGCCTCCTCCAGATTGCGCCAAGCAGCCTTCAGTGCATCGCCGTACAGATCGCTGCCATAGATTTCCAGAGGCTTGGCTGGCAACTGTGCGGAAATCGCCTGCTCGCGCATTACCTTCCATTTGGCAGCGTCAAAATTCTTGAGTTTCTCGAAAGCGAAGCGCCGCCCAACGCCGGGATGGATGTTAAGCGACATCTGTGCCGCCTCGATCAGAAAGGTGCCACTGCCGCACATCGGGTCAAGCAGCGGCGTGCCGGGTTGCCATTTCATCAGGCGCAAAATCCCTGCAGCAAGATTTTCTCGGATCGGTGCGATGTTGGTGTGTGACCGCACCCCGCGCTTGAACAACGCATCGCCGGAAGTGTCCAGATACAACATCAACTTATCGCCTTCGATGAACACATGGATACGCATGTCCGGTTCCAGGGTATCCACACTGGGACGCTCGTTGCAGTGGGCGCGAAAACGGTCGCACACTGCATCCTTTACCTTTAGCGTGATGAATTCCAGGCTTTTCAAAGGGCAGCGTATCGCTGTAGTGTTCACACGTATGGTATGAGATACATCAAACCAGCGTTGCCATTGCAGATCGTACGCCGCCTGGTAGATATCCTGCTCGTTGTGGTATACCGTTTCCTTAAGGCGCCACAGGATGCGGCTGGCAATGCGGCTTTCCAGATTGGCGCGATAACACAGTAGCCAGTCGCCGGAAAATTGCACACCGCCATCAGTGGCGCGTACATTCTGTGCGCCCCGTGACTCGAGGTCGTCATGCAGCATGGCTTCCAGGCCGCGCGGGCATGGGGCAAAAAAATCGGGCATATATTTCAGAAGGGTTTTACGGTGACAAGTATTACCACGGCCATCAGCACAAGTACCGGAATTTCATTGAACCAGCGATAAAAAATATGGCTGCGGGTATTCCGGTCCGCGGCAAATTGCTTGACCAGCTTGCCGCAGTAATAGTGATAAGCGATCAACACCAGCACCAGCAGGAGCTTGGCATACATCCAGTTCCCGGTAATGCCGTATCCCAGCCACAACCACAGGCCTAAGCCCAATGCCAGCACCGCAATCGGCGTGACGAAGCGGTACAGCTTGCGCTCCATCAGCTTGAGTCGGGCGATCTCGGCCGCCTCGGTGGCCATTGCGTGATTGACAAAAATACGCGGCAAGTAAAACAAGCCCGCAAACCAGCTCACGACGAAAATAATGTGAAAAGCCTTAACCCATAACATATCAAAGATCCTTGTGAGTACCGAGTCTGATTTGGTAATTTTAATCGAGATAGCGAGTGCTGTGCTCGCCGACAGCACATCAGGTCGGCATAATACCGCCCATTCGGCCCAAGGCACCGCGCGGTGTAATAGCGTGCGAAACCAGGATCATCGACATAATCCAGGAAATTGTCTATTCTGAGCGTTGTCGGAATAAAAATTCTGTATCAATCATGAAGTAATTCTTTGACTGATTCCGGCCCTGTTGGAGGCAGCACTTTGGTTTATTGGTTGCGTGATGTTGTCTGCGAATCATAATCGTTTCTAAAGGGGGGCGGATATGAAATCAACGGATGTCTGGGAAAACACTCCCGGCACTCAAAGAAAAGACAGTAGATACTTAGCTCGCTGGAAAGTAGCGCTCGTATTCAACAGCTCGGAAAATAAGCCGGTCTATCAAACAATGACTCACGACCTGTCTCATTCCGGGATATCGGTACAATACCACTCAGAGGAAAAGGTTAGCACCTTCCTGACCTTGCTATTGTCTCCTCCTCCAATCAATGGTGTGAACCAGAAGATCATCAGACTGAAAGCTGAGATCAAATCATGTGTGCCATTTCAGGGAGGCTTTCGCCTGGGTATGAGTTTTATTCAGGATGCCGAATGCGACAAGTTGCCGTCCGTGCTTGAAATGTACGTTACTTCCGATGGCACACTTGCCTCTCATCCGGATGAAGATTCGTTTCCTACACTGAATTTTTGAACAGTGCCTTCACCCCAGAAAGATCGCGCAATATGACGTGCATTATCATGTCAGTTGCATGGGCAATATGCGAAACGCACTGCGCCAAGCACAACATCCCTCCAACTCGTTTCGCCTCTTGGCGAATATGCCCCACGTAGACTGGCAGAATTGACCCACCCAATTAATTCGTTGCTCAACAAGCAAGGATCCTATAAAGGCTATCAGTTACATACTGAGTTGTTTCATATACCAAACTCATAACATTGAAGCCGCAAGGGGAGATCAGAAATATGCCACTTTTGATACATAATTGCCGTTTTGCTTATATTTCGGTTTACTTGGCCAACCTCCGCCGGAACAGTACCAGCGACACATAAAAACCGCAAAGCATGTAGCCAAGCAGCACGGCAATGTGCGACATCACCCCAGGCGGCACTACACCACTCATCAACGGCCTGGCAATTTCCACCGCGTGCGTCAGCGGCAGCGCAGCCGAGACATTTTGCAAAATTGCCGGCAATTGAGCGACCGGGAAAAACACGCCGCATAATAACATCATGGGCGTGATCACCAGCGTGAAGTAGTACATAAAGAAGTCATAAGCTGGCGCGAGAGCTGTCATGATCAGGCCGAGCGCGGCGAAACACAGCCCGACCAACAGCGCCAACGGGATCAGCCACAGCGACATCGGCGAGTTCGTCAACCCGAGCAGCCATACTACAGCCAGCACCGCAATGCCGGACATCAAGCTCTTGCTCGCCGCCCACAGGATCTCCGCGAGTACCACATCATCCAGCGTGACCGGCGTGTTGAGTATCGCCTCCCAGGTGCGCTGCTCGTGCATTCGCGCAAAACCCGAATACAGCGCCTCGAAACTGGCGCTGTTCATTGTGCTGTAGCAAATTGTGCCTGCGGCGAGGAATGTCATGTAGGTAGTACCGCCCACCTCTGGCAGCAGGCTGCCAAGGCCGTAGCCTAGGCCGAGCAGATAGATCATCGGATCGGCGATGTGGCCGAGAATGGAGGTGGCTGCAACCTTTTTCCATACCAGCAGGTGACGTCGCCAGATCGGGAAGAAGCGCAGGCTGATTTTCGGCACAGCATAGTGATGAGCGTTCATTTCAATTTATCCTGCTCGACAGCAGCAATGACCTCTTCCGGCTTGACCACGCCACTGCCGCGGGCATAGACACAGCCTTTGGAAGTGCCCTCGGCGATTAAGCGTTCGGCATTGCGAAAGACGTGCTTCATGTAGAAATATTTCTCGTCCCAGTGCGTCACCTCAAGCAGCGCATCGTAACGTTCGAACAGGCTCAGCGGCTTTTTGTAAATCATGGTGTGCTCGGCAATGATGGGTATCCATTTACGCCTGAACATGGATCTCAGCAGACCGGAACGGATAAACAAATCCATACGACTGAGATCGCAAATGGTCAGGTAACGGCCATTGTTCATGTGTAGATTGAGATCCAGGTCGTTCGGCAGCACACGCAATGAGAGATTGCTCCGGGCTTTTCCCACCGGCAACCGTTCGCGAAATAGCGACAACACAAACACATATATCAGACGAAATATCAGATTCATTCGCGCATCTCCCTGCCCGTCAATTTCAGGAATACATCTTCGAGATTCGCAGGCCGGTGCAAATAGCGCAATTCGCTCCGAGCCTGCAAGTGCGTCAACAGAGGCTGAGCGTCAACCACATAGCAGAATGCCGTTTCACCGCTGACTTCGAATCGCCCTGCAAAGTGAGTTGCATGTTCGATGGCCCAGTGCTGCGCGCGCTCACCGAACACTTCCACCACCTGCGGTTCGATGTGGCGCGCGATCAGCGCCTGGGGCGTGTCCTCCGCGATCATGCGCCCCTGATCCAGAATGGCGAGGCGATGACACAACCGCTCAGCCTCATCCATGAAATGCGTAGTAAGCAACAGGGTTTTTCCCTGTGCAGTGAGTTCGCGCAAACGTTGCCAGATCAGATGGCGCGCCTGAGGATCAAGCCCGGTGGTTGGCTCGTCGAGAAATATGACCTCGGGATCGTTCACCAGCGCTCGCGCCAGCGTGAGGCGGCGCTTCATGCCACCGGACAACGTCGGCACCCTGACATCGCGCTTGCCGGTGAGATTGGCAAACTCCAGCAAAGCGGGAATCCGCGCTTCGATTTCTCGGTCATTCATGCCGAAATAGCGGCCATACACCAGCAGGTTTTCCGCCACGGTAAAATCCGGGTCGAGATTATCTACCTGCGGAACCACACCAATGCGCAACCGCGCGTCGCGCGCATATCGCGGCACGGCGTGGCCGAGCAGGCTGAGTTCGCCCCCATCTGGCTCTATCAGACCGAGCATCAAACGGAGTGTGGTGGTCTTTCCCGCACCGTTCGGACCGAGCAGTCCGTAGCATTCTCCCCTGGAGAGCGTGATATTGATGCCATCCACCACCATTTGATTTCCGTAGCTCTTGCGCAATTCGCGCGTACTCAGTACGGCATTCATTTTTGCGTCCGAGCTTCGAAATGTTGCAGCACGATTTGCTTGAGCTGCGTCAGCCGTCCGTGAAAGTAATGTTCTGCTCCCGCCAGCACAACCACCGGCAAATGTTGGGGTCGCGCCCAGTTCAGCAACTCCGTCAATGCCACTATCTCATCCATGTCGCCATGGATCAACAGGGTATTGTCAGGAACATTCGGCATCGCGAACCGGCCGACAGCAGGAGCGATGAGCACCAAATGTTGTGGCCGCAATTTTTCTGCCGCGCGTGCCTGCACATAGGCGCCGAAGGAAAAACCTGCCAGCAGCAAAGGCAGGTCAGGAAACTCACCGCGCATAAAATCTGTAGCGGAAATCGCGTCCAGTGTCTCGCCATTGCCGTTGTCGTATCGGCCATCGCTTTCGCCGACTCCGCGAAAATTAAAGCGCAGCGTGGCGCAACCCAATTCTACAAAGGCCTTAGTCAGCGTGGTGACCACCTTATTTTCCATAGTGCCACCCATCACAGGAAGCGGGTGTGCCACTACTGCATTGGCGCACGGCGTGCCATCAGGTAAGTGCAAAACCCCTTCAATTTGTCCTGCAGCTCCTGAAAAAAAGACTTTGTGTTGTGAAGGCATCAGATTTTCAGGCGTTCGACGATCCGCCCATGTTGCAAATGCTCGGTGATAATCTCATCCAAATCGCCTTCATCCACAAAGGTATACCAGATACCCTCCGGATATATCACGACCACCGGGCCGTCATCACAGCGATCCATGCAACCAGCCGTATTAATGCGAATGTTGTTCTGGCGGCTGGAAATGCCGAGCTCCTTGACCTTGTTTTTGACATAGTCTCGCGCCTTTTGCGCGCCTCGATTACCACAGCAATCCTCGCCGTCATCGCGCTGATTGGTACAGAAGAATACATGTTTATCGTAAAAGCTCATTACAAACTCCCGCAAGATAGAATGGTAAGAAATTATACTTTCCGCATGCGCCACAAGTGGAACAACAACAGTACTGGAAAGATAAGTGTAATGGTTTGCGCCAGCCCGTTGTAGTTGAGCAGATGCCCATAGTGCCAATGATAGACGGACATTGCAGCAGAAGGCGTATTTCCCTCAACCACGAAATTCACAATGATGAAATAGCTCAGCGCCACCACCACACCTGCCACAATTGCAATTGCGCGCGATAACGACAGCATGACGAGCAGCACCAGTATTCCAAGCATAATACCCAGAATCGCTTCGCTGTTGATCCATAACAGCAGCGCCCACGATCTCAACAACAACACTGCCGCAATGAATTTCACCAGTGCCACTACACTCAATACCACCATCAATGCCGTGACCACATTGCGCGGTGCACGCAGCAGCGTCATCAGCAAAGTACCCAGCATCAGCAGATTCAGCATCACTGCACCACTCTCCCACCCATCGAATGGAGCGGGTGGCAATTTGACGAAAGGTTGTTGCGCCACTTCGCTGATGAACACGTTGCCCAGCATTGGCAAAGAGGGGTTGATCTGCCCGAACATCCACAGCATCAGCATGGCCAGTCCAAAATCCATCTCCTTGCCATGCTGAAACAGACTGCTGCGCCAAAATGTCAGGCGATCCAACAACCATGGCCAGGAAATAATGCCTGCTGCTATCAATGTACCAATCAGCATGCCTGCACTGTTGGACAGTAGATCCATATTCGAGCTGATACGCGTCGGCAGATACATTTGCAGATACTCCATGGCAGCCGACAATGACATGCCAATAAGCATACCTATATTCACGCTGGCTACAGCCTCAAACCTGGTTCGCAACGCCAGGCCAACCAGCAGCCCAAAAGGCAGATAGGACAGCAAATTGAGCGCGGCATCGAATGCTGTAAAAGTTTGCCGCAGCGGCGCATCGAGCATCTCGAGGAAGTCGATACCCTGCGAGCGCCAGCCGGAGAACGGCGACAGGCTGGCGTACACGATGAACAGCGCATAGCCGATTGACAGCCAAGTGCTCAGCCTGGCGCGGGTTTCGTGAACGAGTGGAGCCTTCATGCCTTTATCGGATGCATCCCTTTGCAAGCAGTAATGCAAGTTTAACCTATTCGCTTACAACGTTCTGGTTCGATGGACATGCAAAATCTTACTTCCAGTCGTTTACGTAAACAATAAATCTTAACCCGTCTTGTTCAACTGCCTTTGAAGCTGGCTATTAACAATATCTTGCTCAGCGCAAACCAATGGTTTATGTCACTGTCTTTAGTTGCCCTAGCAGAAAGACTATGCATAACTTTTACTAAGATATAACCAGCCACCACCGTTCTTTGGTGGCTTAATGGATTGGCTAGCGGCTACACCAGTAAGGCGGCTAATTGTCACCTCAGATAGCCGCTGCGCACGCGAGTGCAAAGAGTGCAACATGACCATGCTTGCGAGCTTGTTGCGGTGAATACCAACTTGCATGCAAGTTATGTCGGAACTTAAGTACGTGTTTCCAGACGCTTGTAATATTCCCGTGATAGACTCCACAATGAAGCTGGCTAGACAGTCGCTGCGCACGCAAGTGTGGAGAGGAAAGTCCGGGCTCCATAGAGCAGGATGCCGGTTAATGGCCGGACGCCGTGAGGCGATGGAAAGTGCCACAGAAAATATACCGCCGATGGCCGCGCAAGCGGATCAGGCAAGGTTGAAATGGCGAGGCAAGAGCTCACCGCGCTGATGGTAACATCAGCGGCAGGGTAAACCCCATCCGGAGCAAGATCGAATAGGCTGACCATGGCGTTGCTCGCGTCGTCAGCGGGTAGATTGCTCGAGCGTCAGGTAACGAAACGCCTAGAGGAATGACTGTCCACGACAGAACCCGGCTTATCGGCCAGCTTCACCTTATTCCCAGAGCAAGGGCTGCAAAGTTCCCGGCAATAAAAAGCCGGACCAAGTCCGGCTTTTTCAGTATAGAACCAAACGCATTAATTTTTAATGCGTGCCCAGTTAGAAACCGAAGACAACCCCGAAGGTCAATCCACCAAAATCGTTGTAGTTAAAATCGCCGGAAACCTGGGGACTAAACTCATATTTGGCACCCAAGGTGATATGCAAATCAGACTTGGACGCCGAAAGCGTACCGCCCAAGGGATTGGCCACACTCGAAGTCACCCTGCGAATGCCCAAACCAGCATAGGGCTGCACCCTCCTGTCCGCTTTGAAAGCAGAACTCAAGTCGTATATCCCTGCTACGCCCACCGCCGTTATGCTGTACGTAGTGCCAAAAATTGTCTCCGACCCTCTCTTCAGGAATGGCTGGACTGAAATTGGCGCATTGTCGACCGAGGAAGAGATGTCGAAATCCCCCTGGAGTCCGAACACCCCGCTGTAATCCAGACCATAGTTGATTCCGATACTGTTTTTTCCTGCTACTGCAACAGCAGGCGCAACAACTAATATGGAGAATAACGCTGCAATAACCACTTTCTTCATGACATGACTCCCTAAAAATAAAATGATGCATCTTGCCTTTATGCAAGCCGCAGCGCCCATCCTATCCAGCAAAGCAAGATGAATCAAGGGGTATCTGCTGGCAAAAAACCGCCTAGTATCCCCTTTGCAGCCACTCGATCAGCGCATCTTGTGCCGACTGTGCCAGGGAAGCATTCGGGTGGTTGATAAAAAACACCACAATCCATTGTTTGCCGCTGTGTGATTTTACATAGCCCGCTATGGATTTAACGCCCTCCAGCATCCCTGTTTTAATATGCGCATAGCCTGCAATCCCGGTATCCTTGAAGCGTTTTTTCATCGTCCCGTCCATGCCCAGTATTGGCAGCGATGCTTCCAGCTCGGCGGCATAACGGCTGTGCGAAGCGCGCTGCAGTATTTCGGCGAGATGCAGCGCACTAATGCGTTCCTTGCGCGACAGTCCCGCACCATTTTCCAGCACCAACTCGGGAAAATCCATCTGCTCATGCTCCAGCCATTCCCTCACGGCCGCAGCGCTGCGAGGAATGCTTGCTGCAGCATTTCCTGCTGCCAATCTGTACGAGTTACGGCCCGCATCCATACCGCTCAGCGGTCTGCCATCCGGTGACGGCCCGGCTGCAGTAGGTGGAAGCAAGCCTGCCATATCCACCACTGCCAAAGCTTCATGAATATTATTGGGTGCTCCAGCGTAAGCGTTTGCTGTCATTTCCGCACCCAAGGTCAGGAACAATTGCCGCGCCATAATGTTGTTGCTAAACTTGTTGATGTCGCGTATCACTTCCGACAACGGGGGGGAGAAGTGCGTGGAAAATGCCGACTGATTGGCAGGTGCGCTGCCTTCGCGTATCCCGCCATGCAACGCTCCTCCCATCTCTTTCCATAATGCGCTAAACACCGCAATGAAATAATCACCATGCGGCAGCAATGAAAAATAATCCTCCACCTCGCCGCAGCCCACCGGGATGGTGCCTTCCAGCACGATGCTGCGTTCTTCCAAGCGAGCCCTGTAAGTATCTCCGCCAGCGCAAGGTCTCTGCGCAGCCGTCGTGATGCGATTGCTGATCATGTAACCGGACAGATTGGGTTCGAGCAGCGCATTGGTGCTTGTGTCGCCAGGAATCAGGCGCAGATGCAGCGCATTAAAGTTGAGCAGCAGCGCATTCGGGCCGACATTGTAGGCGCGGGTTGGATCGTTATCGAATTCGCTCGGATCATGTTCGATATTCTCGAAAAAACTGCTGTCCAGCACGACATCACCGCGTATCTCGCGTAATCCGCGCTGGCGCAACTCGCGCAGCCACATCCAAAATTGTTCTACAGTCAGCTTCGGGTCGCCGTAACCCTTGAATACCAGGTTGCCATGCAGCACGCCATTTTCCAGCTTACCATCGAGATAGGCTTCTGTTTTCCAGCGATAAGCAGGGCCCAGCATTTCAAGAGCGGCAAAGGTGGTGAGTAACTTCATCGTGGAAGCCGGATTCATTGCCTGCTCGGCATTCCGGGTGAGCAGCGGCGAGTTTTGATCCAGCCTTTGCACCACGATGCCAACGCTGGACAGCGGGATGTTGGCGCGATTGAGCTCGTCGCGCACCGTACCTGGCAGTGAAACAGCAACAGCTTGCTGAAAAAAACCAATCGTTGCTATCAGTACACAAAAAAAATATTTCATCTGGCCCGTTACCTGAACAATTCCCAATTAACCCAATTGCGCTGCATTTCACCCTTGTGGAATGATTTCATCCCCCATGAGTCTGTTCACTAACCCAATAGTTCAATAATTTCAAGGGTACGATCTACCAGCAACTCCATTTCTTCGTTGCTGATAATGTAGGGCGGCATAAAATATACCGTATTGCCGATGGGGCGCAACAGCAAGCCTTTTTTCAGCGCAATTGCGAAACAGCGTTGGGCATAATCCCGGTGCGAACTTTCCACTTCAAATGCCCAGATCATGCCGGTGTTGCGCCAGTTACGTATCAAATGATGCTCAATCAACGGCATGGCAATCCGATTAAGGAATGAGGCTTTTTCCAGGTTTGTAGCCAACACCTTATCCTGCTCAAAAATATCCAGCGTGGCGAGTGCGGCACGGCAAGCCAATGGGTTGCCGGTATAAGAATGTGAATGCAGGAATCCACGCGCCATCTCGTCGGCATAAAACGACTGGTAAATCTCATCTTTCGTCAGCACAACCGATAAGGGTAAATAACCGCCGGTTATTCCCTTAGACAACAGCAAAAAATCCGGGGAGACCTGAGCCTGTTCGCAGGCAAACATCGTCCCGGTGCGCCCCATCCCAACCGCAATCTCGTCGGCAATCAAATGCACACCATATTCAGAGCATAGCTGACGTGCACGCAGCAAATAATCCGGGTGGTACATTGCCATGCCGGTTGCGCCCTGCACCAATGGCTCAATGATGAAGGCAGCAAGCGTTGAATGATGTTGCTGCAAATACCGCTCCAGCGCTTCAGCACATCGCAGTGCGTATGACTCGGCAGTTTCTCCGGCAGCGGCTTTACGCCAGTCCGGACTCGGAACCGTAGCTTGCTTCCGTACCAGCGCTCCATACGCGTCCCTGAATAGCGCGACATCAGTCACGGACAATGCCCCCAGTGTCTCGCCGTGGTAACTGCCCTGCATGCTGATGAACTGCGCCTTGTCAGGTTTGCCGCTGTTACGCCAATAATGCGCGCTCATTTTCAATGCAATCTCGGTTGCTGACGCACCGTCCGATGCATAAAAGCAATGCCCCAACCCGGTTGGCGCCAAGCCGCACAAACGCTCCGAGAGCTGCACCACCGGCTCGTGGGTAAAGCCCGCCAGCATCACATGCTCCAGCATTTCTAGCTGCTCGCGCAGTGCAGCATTGATGTGCGGATTACAATGTCCAAACAGGTTTACCCACCATGAACTGATCGCGTCCAGGTAGTGTTTACCCTCTCTGTCATACAGCCATACGCCCGATCCACGAACAACAGGAAGCAACGGGAATTTTTCATAGTTCTTCATCTGCGAGCATGGATGCCACACCGCCGCAAGGCTGCGGTTTACAAGCTCGTCATTGGCAAGATTATGATTAGGCATGTGCCTAATCATATCGGGTTTGTGATTTATAAGCAGTCGATTGTTTGGATTCTTCGAGATTACGACAATCCCCCTTCAAAAGTTTCTCAATACTCAAAATTTCTAAAGTTTATTTATTAGTTATGACCCATCCCTAAAAATTGACTTTACTTTGCGGATTCCTCCATCTGTGGCATCCTGCATTCTTTATTTTTTGCGTTTAGAAAGAATTCGGTAATGAAATGTGTTGATGATTTCCGCCTGCACTTTGGCAAGCGTGAGGTGGTACCCATAGTAATTGGCGGGATGGGCGTGGATATTTCCACAGCAGAGTTAGCTCTGGAGGCCGCCCGGCTAGGCGGCATCGGACACATCTCCGATGCCATGCTGCCGACCGTTACCGATCGTCATTACAAGACCAAATTCGTCAGTGAAAAGCAAAAGCAATACAAACTGAACATCCAGATTGCCGACAAATCCATCGTGCAGTTCGATCTGGCACAGGTGGCCGAATCGACACGCCTGCACGTCAGCAAGACCATGGAAGCCAAGCACGGCAACGGCATGATCTTCGTTAACTGCATGGAGAAGCTCACCATGAATGCGCCGCGCGAAACCTTGCGCGTACGTCTCAACACTGCGCTGGATGCCGGCATTGATGGCATCACGCTGGCAGCCGGCCTGCATCTGGGTTCATTTGCATTGATGGAGGAAAATCCCCGCTTCCGCGATGCCAAGCTGGGTATCATCGTTTCTTCGTTGCGAGCCTTGCAATTGTTCTTGCGCAAGAATTCCAAACTGAACCGCTTGCCTGATTACATCGTAGTCGAAGGCCCGCTGGCCGGTGGGCACCTGGGTTTCGGAATGGACTGGGCGCAATACGATCTGCGCACCATCGTTACCGAAATCCAGCAATATCTACAGGCCGAGCACCTTGATATCCCGCTGATACCCGCAGGCGGCATCTTTACCGGCAGTGATGCGGTGAGTTATCTGGAAACCGGTTCGGCAGCGGTGCAGGTCGCGACGCGCTTTACCGTCTCCAAGGAATGCGGCATCCCCGAAAAAGTCCAGCAGGAGTACTTCAAGACCAGCGAAGACAACATCGAGGTGAATATGCTGTCACCAACCGGGTACCCGATGCGCATGTTGAAAAATTCGCCTGGTATCGGTGCCGGTATCAGGCCTAATTGCGAGGCCTTCGGCTACATCCTGGATGCCAATGGCAACTGTGCCTACATCGAAGCGTATAACCGTGAGGTGGCGCTGCACCCCGATGCCAAGAAGATCTCAGTCAAGGACAAAATGTGTCTTTGCACCCACATGCGCAACTACGATTGCTGGACCTGCGGACATTATACCTATCGCCTCAAAGATACCTCGCACCGCAATGCCGATGGAACCTATCAACTTCTTACAGCCGAACACATATTCCGCGACTATCTTTACAGCAAGGACAACAAGATCGCCCTTCCCCCTCCACCCCCCCAATGAAAATAATTCTGCTCAGCCCTTGAAATCCGGGCAGGTCGCCCCGACTATTGGCACTCGCAGGCAGAGAGTGCTAAACTCTGTCCCCGCTTTTTTATAACCCGTTGTTTTAGGAGACCTCAGCATGAAAATTCGTCCTTTGAACGATCGCGTGATCGTTAAACGTATGGAAGAAGAACGCAAGACCGCCTCTGGAATCGTAATTCCTGATGCCGCCACTGAAAAGCCGGATCAAGGCGAAATCATTGCCGTAGGTAAGGGCAAAGTCGGCGATGACGGCAAATTGCAACCTATGAGCGTCAAGGTCGGCGACCGTGTGCTATTCGGCAAATATGCCGGCCAAGCTTTCAAGATGGACGGCCAAGAATACATGACAATGCGCGAAGACGACATCATCGGCATAGTCGAAGCTTGATATTGGCACGTAATAACTGAATTTAAGGAGAATCAAACATGGCAGCAAAAGACGTAAAATTCCACGACGCGGCACGCAACAAGATGGTTGTCGGCGTGAACATTCTGGCCGATGCAGTAAAAGTTACGCTGGGCCCGAAAGGCCGTAACGTAGTGCTCGACCGCTCCTATGGCGCACCGACGATCACCAAAGACGGTGTTTCGGTCGCCAAGGAAATCGAACTGAAAGACAAGTTTGAAAACATGGGCGCGCAGATGGTCAAGGAAGTCGCTTCCAAAACCTCCGACGTGGCCGGTGACGGCACAACGACCGCGACGGTGCTGGCGCAATCGATCGTGCAGGAAGGCATGAAGTTCGTCGCCGCCGGCATGAACCCGATGGATTTGAAGCGCGGCATCGACAAGGCAGTTATTTCGGCCGTCGAAGAGCTGAAGAAGCTTTCCAAGCCCTGTACTACCAGCAACGAGATCGCCCAGGTAGGCTCGATTTCCGCCAACTCCGACGCCAACATCGGCAAGATCATTGCCGATGCGATGGACAAGGTCGGCAAGGAAGGCGTCATCACCGTTGAAGACGGCAAGTCGCTCGACAACGAGCTGGAAATCGTCGAGGGCATGCAGTTCGACCGTGGCTATCTGTCTCCATACTTCATCAACAACCAGGATCGCCAACTGGCTACGATGGACAATCCCTTTATCCTGCTGCACGACAAGAAGATATCCAACATCCGCGACTTGCTCCCGGTGCTGGAACAGGTTGCCAAGTCCGGCCGCCCGCTGCTGATCATCGCCGAAGATGTCGATGGCGAAGCACTGGCAACACTGGTCGTGAACAATATCCGCGGCATCCTCAAGACCGTAGCCGTCAAAGCACCCGGCTTCGGCGACCGTCGCAAGGCAATGCTGGAAGACATCGCGATCCTGACTGGCGGCACCGTTATCGCCGATGAAGTCGGCCTGACGCTGGAAAAAGCCACATTGGCCGAACTGGGCCAAGCTAAGCGCATCGAAGTGGGCAAGGACAACACCATCATCATCGACGGCGCCGGCAAGGAAGAAGCGATCAAGGGCCGCATCAGCCAGATCAACAAACAGGCTGAAGAAACCACCAGCGATTACGACAAGGAAAAACTGCAAGAGCGCAAAGCCAAACTGGCTGGCGGCGTTGCGGTCATCAAGGTCGGTGCGGCTACCGAAGTCGAAATGAAAGAAAAGAAAGCGCGCATCGAAGACGCACTGCATGCGACCCGTGCCGCATGGGAAGAAGGCATCGTCCCCGGCGGCGGCGTGGCTCTGTTGCGCGCCAAGTTGGCAATTTCAGGCCTGAAAGGCGACAACCACGACCAAGATGCAGGCATCACTATCGTGTTGCGCGCGATGGAATCTCCGCTGCGCGCCATCGTACAGAACGCCGGCGACGAACCATCGGTTGTGGTCAACAAAGTAATCGAAGGCAAAGGCAGCTTTGGCTACAACGCGGCCAGCAGCGAATACGGCGACCTGCTGAAAATGGGCGTGGTTGACCCGACCAAGGTGACACGCGTCGCGTTGCAAAATGCGGCCTCGATCGCCGGGCTGATGCTGACCACCGCTTGCATGGTGGCCGAACTGCCGGAAGACAAACCGGCTGGCGGCGGCATGGGAGGCGGCGACATGGGAGGTATGGGTGGCATGGGCGGCATGATGTAATTGGCAGTTGCTTTGGAGTAATCAAACCCCGCCCCGGCGGGGTTTGTCATTTAGAACGTTACCGGTATAATGCGCCGCTTCCGCAGTTGGCTGATTTGCTTGGTTGACGGAGAAATGCAGCAACAATGGCCTGGTAGCTCAGTCGGTAGAGCA
>Ga0224495_10000706_pt1 | contig 25547 bp, 18 predicted proteins | sample SF_Jul11_sed_USG_FD_168128 | JGI IMG/M metagenome (GOLD analysis project Ga0224495, IMG submission 168128) | Sediment microbial communities from San Francisco Bay, California, United States - SF_Jul11_sed_USGS_4_1 | ecosystem: Environmental > Aquatic > Marine > Sediment | place: USA: California...
ACTGCTGCACGGCACGGCGCGCGGGCGCACGGTTGTGGCGGTGAAACCTGCGGAAACAGGCGCTTGATGCTATAATCCGCCCGGCAATGCTGGAAACGTGAAGTACAGCGCGAAAGTGGCGGAATTGGTAGACGCACTGGATTTAGGTTCCAGCGCCTTACGGCGTGAGAGTTCGAGTCTCTCCTTTCGCACCAGCAATTAATTCAACTTCAATTCAAGGAAATCAAAGCATGTCCAGCGTAGAAACTGTGAGCGCGTTAGAACGTCGACTGAACGCATCCATCCCCCAGCAAGCCATTCGCGGGGAGGTGGCATCCCGACTGAAGAACATCGGGCGCACTGCAAAAATTTCGGGGTTCCGCCCGGGTAAAGCGCCGCTGAAAATACTCGAACAATATTACGGCGCACAGGCACATCAGGAGGCCTTGGGCGAAGCGCTGCAGCGTTCGTTCGACGAGGCGGCACAGCTTAATAACCTCAAGGTGGCGGGACATCCACAATTCGAGATTAAAACCAGCGACCTGCATGCTGACCTGATTGAATATAGCGCGACTTTTGAAGTGTATCCGGAAGTGGAAATGGACGACCTTTCGGGCGAGAAGATCGAACGCGCCGTTTGCGAATTGACCCAGGCTGACGTTGACGACACCATCCTGACACTGCGCAAACAGCGTGCTTCTTATGAAGAGGCTGCACGTGCGGCGCAGGCGGATGACAGGCTGACCATCGACTTTACCGGCAAATTGAACGGCGAGGTGTTTCAGGGAGGTGAAGCAAAGAATCATGCCTTTATTCTGGGGGTAGACCGCATGCTGCCGGAGTTTGAAACCGCTGTCACGGGCATGAAGGCGGGCGAAACGAAATCGTTCGATCTGACTTTTCCGGAGGATTATCACGGCAAGGATGTTGCAGGAAAGCAGGTGACCTTTACTGTTACGCTGCATAAGGTCGAAGCACCGAAATTGCCGGAACTGGATGCTGCGTTTGCAAAATCCGTCGGCGTTGAGGGCGATGATGTCTCCAAGCTTGAAAGCGAGGTTCGCGATAACCTCCAGCGCGAACTGTCGCGTCGCCTGAAAGCGCGTAACAAGGATGCGGCGATGGATATGCTGTTGAAAGTGTCCAGGTTCGATGTGCCCAGGGTGCTGGTGGAATGGGAATCGCAGAATCTTATGCAGCAAGCCGTGAAGGACATGGAATCTCGCGGAATGAAGATGAAAGACATGGCGTTACCCCCGGAACTGTTTACCGAGCGCGCTGAAAGACGCGTCAGGCTTGGCCTGATTTCTGCGGATCTGGCGCAAAAGCATGATTTGAAAGCCAAACCAGAGCAGGTTCGTGCCCTTGTCGATGAATACGCGCAAAGTTACGAACGGCCAGATGAGGTGGTTCGCTGGTTTTATGCAAACTCCTCCCAGTTGCAAGAGGTGGAAAACTTGATTCTTGAGGAAAATATTGTAAGCTGGGCTTTGCAGCAGGCTGATGTGGCAGACAAGGCTGTATCCTTTAAAGAGTTGATGGGGAGCTGATACGATGGATTATCAAGAGCCACAAAATATTGGCTTGATCCCGATGGTCGTGGAGACCAGCGGGCGCGGTGAGCGGGCATACGACATTTATTCTCGCTTGCTTAAGGAACGTGTGGTTTTCCTGGTGGGCGAGGTGAACGACCACAGCGCGAATCTGATCGTGGCGCAGATGTTGTTCCTGGAATCGGAAAACCCGGACAAGGATATCCATTTTTATATCAATTCTCCGGGGGGCTCGGTGACAGCCGGTATGGCGATCTACGACACCATGCAATTCATCAAGCCGAATGTCAGCACATTATGCATCGGCCAGGCTGCCAGTATGGGCTCATTTTTGCTGGCTGCCGGAGAGAAGGGTAAGCGCTTCTGCCTGCCAAACTCACGCGTGATGATCCATCAGCCCATGGGTGGGTTTCGCGGCCAGGCCTCGGATGTGGAGATACATGCCCGTGAAATTCTTTACCTGAAGCAGAAGCTCAATAAGATGCTGGCGCAGCACACGGGGCAAACGATTGAAACGGTAGAGCGGGATACCGATCGCGACAATTTCCTGAGCGCGGAGGACGCAGTAAAATACGGCTTGGCAGATCAGGTTCTTGCAAAGCGCACTTAGCAACAAGCATAATTGGCCAAAAGATGAATTGACAGAAGGCAGGCAGCAATGACCGACGATAAAAAACCTGGCGATAAACTGCTCTATTGCTCGTTTTGCGGCAAGAGCCAGCATGAAGTTCGTAAACTGATTGCGGGCCCATCGGTGTTCGTATGCGATGAATGTATCACGCTGTGCAACGATATCATGCGTGAAGAGATCCAGAACGATCAGGCCAAGGGAGACAAAACCGATTTACCAGTCCCCAAGGACATCAATGCGACGCTGGACGAATATGTGATCGGTCAATCGCATGCCAAAAGAATCTTGTCAGTCGCTGTATACAATCACTACAAACGCCTCAAGTGTGACGATAAGGATGGCGTTGAGTTGGCAAAGAGTAATATCCTGCTGGTTGGGCCAACTGGTTCCGGCAAGACACTGCTGGCTCAAACGCTGGCGCGTTTGCTGGATGTTCCTTTTGTGATGGCTGATGCGACAACGCTTACAGAAGCGGGCTATGTCGGCGAGGATGTCGAGAACATCATCCAGAAATTGCTGCAGACCTGCGACTATGATGTGGAAAAAGCCCAGCGCGGGATTGTATATATCGATGAAATCGACAAGATATCGAGAAAATCCGATAACCCCTCGATCACGCGCGACGTTTCCGGAGAAGGGGTGCAGCAGGCTTTGCTCAAGCTGATCGAGGGCACCAAGGCCTCGATTCCGCCGCAGGGCGGGCGCAAGCATCCGAATACGGAATTTCTCCAAGTGGACACGACCAACATCCTGTTTATCTGCGGCGGCGCGTTCGACGGGCTGGAAAAGATCATTCGCAGCCGCTCATCGAAGGCGGGCATCGGCTTTGGCGCAACTGTCAGCAGCAAGGATGAACGCAAAACAGGTGAGACACTGCGCGAAGTGGAACCGGAGGATTTGATCAAGTTCGGTTTGATCCCCGAGTTTGTCGGGCGTTTGCCGGTCGTTGCGACACTGGAAGAGCTGGATGAAGCCGCATTGGTTAAAATACTGACTGAGCCGAAGAATGCGTTGACTAAACAGTATCAGAAACTGTTTGCGATGGAAAATGTGGGTCTGGAGTTCCGCGAAGACGTACTGCTGGCAATCGCCCGCAAGGCATTGGCACGCAAGGCAGGTGCTCGCGGACTTCGATCAATCCTTGAGCAGGCCTTGCTGGATGTGATGTTCGATTTGCCGTCCATAGATAATGTAAAGAAAGTCGTTCTGGATGAGAACGGGGCGACTGGTGAGATAAAACCTATTGTAATTTATGCAGACAAGCCTAAAGCGGCCTGATTTACCTGCAAATATGTTTGTTGCCTTGTTTTAATGGCGGGTTGGTTGAATTTTATCAAGCTGTCTCCATCTAACCTTCAACACAACGAATAGGTTTTTGCCATGTCAGAACAAGATAATCCGAGCACCCCACAGATCGCAACCGTTTCCACGCTGCATCCCCTTTTGCCTTTGCGGGATGTTGTGGTGTTTCCGCATATGGTGATCCCGCTGTTCGTCGGGCGCTCCAAGTCTATCAAGGCACTCGAAATGGCGATGGAAGCAAGCAAGACGATTGTGCTGGTTGCTCAGAAATCAGCGACCAAGGACGATCCGGGTACGGATGATCTTTATACCATAGGCAGTATGGCCAATATTTTGCAAATGTTGAAGCTGCCTGATGGAACGGTGAAAGTGCTGGTAGAAGGAACGCAACGCGCCAATGTTCAGCGCGTTTTCGACGTCGTATCGCATTTCGACGCGGAGGTTCAGGTCGTTCCCGCCGAAGACGGCACGGATAGCGAAGCGGAGGCAATGCGCCGGGTATTGATCGCGCAATTTGACCAATATGTCAAACTCAACAAGAAGATACCCCCTGAGATACTGACATCCCTTGCAGGCATTGATGATGCCGGGCGACTGGCCGATACTATTGCCGCACACCTTCCGCTCAAACTGGAGCAGAAACAGGAGGTGCTGGAGATTTTCGGTGTGCGCAAACGCCTTGACCATCTGTTGGGCCTGCTGGAAGCAGAGATTGACATTCTGCAGGTTGAAAAGCGCATCCGCGGCCGGGTAAAACGTCAGATGGAAAAAAGCCAGCGCGAGTACTACCTGAATGAACAGGTAAAAGCGATCCAGAAGGAGTTGGGAGAGGGCGAAGAAGGGTCAGACCTTGACGAATTGGAAAAGAAAATCAAGGCTGCACACATGCCCAAGGAGGCGAGGACCAAGGCGGAAGCAGAGCTGAAGAAACTTCGCCTGATGTCGCCGATGTCGGCCGAAGCGACTGTGGTGCGCAATTATATCGATGTACTGATCGGCTTGCCGTGGAAGAAAAAAACCAAGATCAGCGCCGACCTGAAGAAGGCGGAAGTCGTGCTTGAAGAGGATCATTATGGCCTGAACAAGGTCAAGGAGCGCATCCTCGAATATCTTGCGGTGCAGCAGCGTATGGACAAGATGAGGGCACCAATCCTTTGCCTTGTCGGCCCACCCGGCGTGGGCAAAACGTCCTTGGGGCAGTCTATTGCACGTGCTACCAACCGCAAATTCGTGCGCATGTCCCTGGGAGGGGTTCGCGATGAATCCGAGATTCGCGGGCATCGCCGCACTTACATTGGCTCGATGCCAGGCAAGATATTGCAGAACATGAGCAAGGTGGCGGTGAAAAACCCGCTGTTTCTGCTCGACGAAGTGGACAAGATGGGTATGGATATGCGTGGCGATCCGTCTTCTGCGTTGCTGGAAGTGCTCGACCCGGAGCAGAACAGCACGTTTGTCGACCATTATGTTGAAGTTGAGTATGACCTGTCAGAGGTGATGTTCGTGGCAACAGCAAACACGCTGAATATTCCAGATGCCCTGATGGACCGCATGGAAATAATCCATGTTTCCAGTTACATGGAAGATGAGAAGATAAACATCGCGACACGTTACCTTGTACCCAAGGCGATCAAAAACAATGGGCTGAGGCCTGAAGAAATCAGTATCACCGACACGGCGTTGCGGGATATTGTGCGGTATTACGTGCGCGAAGCAGGCGTACGCGGCCTGGAACGGGAGATATCCAAGATCTGCCGCAAGGTCGTGAAGGCCCTTTCACTGAAAGAACGCGACAAAAAAGTTGTCATTAATGCGCGCAATCTTGATAAATATCTGGGGGTGCGTCGCCACTCCTATGGCGTTGCTGAAAAGAACAACCAGGTGGGGCAGGTGACCGGGTTGGCATGGACGGAAGTCGGCGGTGAGTTGCTAACCATCGAGGCTGCCGTGCTCCCGGGAAAAGGCAAGACAACGACAACGGGCAAATTAGGCGAGGTGATGCAGGAATCCATCCAGGCTGCATTGAGTGTGGTGCGCAGCCGCGCCAAGCGATTGGGGATAGATGAGGAGTTTTATCAGAAAACCGATTTGCACATCCATTTGCCAGAAGGGGCGATCCCCAAGGATGGGCCAAGTGCCGGGATCGGCATGTGCACGGCCATGGTTTCGGCGCTTACATCCATCCCGGTGCGTGCTGATGTAGCGATGACGGGAGAAATCACACTCCGCGGTGAAGTTCTGCCGATCGGCGGATTGAAGGAAAAGTTGCTTGCAGCGCAACGCGGGGGTGTCAAGTTGGTGCTGATACCGGAAGAGAATACCAAGGACCTGGCGGAAATCCCTGACAACATCAAGAACAAACTGGATATCCATCCGGTTAAATGGATTGATGAAGTGTTGGAAATGGCGCTGGAAAGAAAACCTGAACCGATTGCTGAAGTTGCTGAAAATGTTGCTGTTGTTGCTTTGGCAGGGGATGCAAAGCAGCCGGGACTAACGCATGCAACCAAGCATTGAGCCGGGCTGATGTAGCATTTTGTGTTTTTTATTGCAACGGAATATATTATTATTATTAGCTTGACCGGAGGCTTGCAGCCTTGATATAAAGCCGCTGCAGGGCTCTTCCTGTTTTTTAACCACTCGCAAAGGGGACTTACGTGAACAAATCTGATCTGGTAGATGCAATTGCAAAATCCGCTGATATATCCAAGGCAGCTGCAGCGCGCGCACTGGACGCGACTGTTGATTCCATCAAAAAAGCTCTGAAGAAAGGTGACACAGTGAGTTTGGTGGGCTTTGGAACATTCAAAGTGGGCAAACGTGCCGCACGTACTGGCCGCAATCCTCGCACAGGCGCAGCTATTAAAATCAAGGCAGCAAAAGTTCCGAAATTTAGTGCAGGCAAAGGCCTTAAAGATGCTGTAAACTAACATGCTTTGCAGGGTGCTTAGCTCAGCTGGTAGAGCGTCGCCCTTACAAGGCGAATGTCGGCGGTTCGACCCCGTCAGCACCCACCACAAAATAGTTTTATGGAGTGGTAGTTCAGTTGGTTAGAATACCGGCCTGTCACGCCGGGGGTCGCGGGTTCGAGTCCCGTCCACTCCGCCAAATCGAGGCGAACGCAAGTTCGCCTTTTTTCATCTGTTTTTTTAAACCAAAAAGTTGGGTGGTATCGCTATGTTTGACATTGTTCGTGAAAAGAAACGGTGGGTACAGGCTGTCCTGGCTTTGATTATCTTGCCGTTTGCATTATGGGGTCTGGACTCATATAACCGGCCCGGAAACACAATGGGTGACGTTGCCACGGTGAATGATGCAAAAATCTCGCAACTGGATTTCGATAATGCATTACGCCAGCAACAGGACAAGATGCGCCAGCAGCTGGGTAATAATTTTGACCCGACAATTTTTGAAAATCCGGAGTTTAAACGCGCAGTGATGGACGGCTTGATCATGCAACGATTACTCACCGATTACGCAAAAAAAGCAGGGTTGTTTGTGACAGACGAGCAGATTGCAGGTTTGGTTGGCGGTATAGAGGCATTTCAGGAAGAAGGAAAGTTCGATAAGAAACGCTATGAAGCCGTGCTCAGGAACCAGAACATGTCGCCTTTAATGTTTGAGGCGCGTATTCGAGAACATTTGCTCGGGCAGCAGATGCAGGATGCCTATGCGCAAAATGGCTTTGCTTCTGCACGTGTTGTGGATAACCTGATCAGATTGAACGAGCAGCAGCGGGTGATAAGAGTGTCACAAATCCTCCCGCAAACCTTCATGGCGCAGGCAAAAGTTGATGATGCCGCCATAAAGCAATATTACGAGCAGAATAAGAAAGAATTCCAGACGCAGGAGCAGGCGAAGGTCGAGTATGTGATATTTTCCCTGAAGGATTTATTGGCGAAAATCGAGATAAGCAAAGAAGACGTAAAAAAATATTACGATGATCACCAAAGCGAATATGGAACTCAGGAAGAGCGCCAGGCTGCGCACATCCTGATTTCAGCAAATGCAATGTCCTCTAAAGCCGACAAGGAAGCGGCAAGGGCCAAGGCAGAACTGCTGCTGCAACAAGCCAGGAAAAGCCCGAATAAATTTGCAGAGCTTGCCAAGCTCAATTCTCAAGATGTCGGCTCGGCAGCGAATGGAGGGGATCTCGGTTTTTTCGGCCGTGGGATGATGGTGAAACCGTTTGAGGATGCCGCATTTTCCCTGAAGGAAGGTGAGATCAGCGAATTGGTCAAATCTGATTTTGGTTACCACATCATCAAGTTGATTGCAGTAAAGCCCTCAAGAATTCTGCCGTTTGAAGAGGCGCGCGAGGGGATCGCAAACAAGTTGCGCCAGCAGAAAGCATCTGACAAATACGCCGAACTGGCTGACCAATTCAATAACACCGTTTATGAGCAAAGCGATACGCTAAAGCCGGCAGCCGACCTGATTAATGCGAAGATCGAACAAAGCGGATGGTTGACGAAGGGAATGGCAGCAAGTGAGCCGTGGACAGCAAAAATGTTGCAGGCGATTTTTAACGACGAAACAATAAAAAACAAACGTAATACTGCAGCGATCGAGATTGCGCCTGACACACTGGTTGCTGCCAGAATTCTTGAACATAAACCCGCTGCGGAGCGTACATTGGGAGAAGTTCAGGGCGCAATCCGGCAGAAACTGCTTAATCAGCAGGCAACAGAGGCGGCCGTAAAAAATGGCACGGCAACGTTGGAGCAATTGCAGAGCGGAAATAATGTCAAGTTGAAATGGAGTAACACCGAGACTATTTCCCGCGGGAAACTGGGGTCGCTGGATGCCGGGTTGGCGCAGCTTGTGTTCCAGGCCAGTGCTGCAAGCTTACCGCAGTATGTCGGTGCTGAAGCGCCACAGGGCGGTTACAAGCTGGTGCGTGTTGAAGCGGTGAAAGAGGGTGAGGCAATCACCGAGGGTAAACGTGCGCTGTATATGCAGCAATTGCGCCAGATAACAGGTGGGGAAATACTTCAGGCATATATGGCTGATGCCAAAAAACAGGCGGCTATTAAAATAAACCTGCCTGAAAATACGACAATGCAACCATGATGAGTGCCGCCTTCGGGCGGCATTTTTGTTCTTAGGCCAGAGATTTACACTTAAAATCGCAGTATTTGTTACCGCGGCATTCTTAATCAGTGAACCACTGGCAGAATATCGTATCAGGAGTAAACATCTCGGATGCTTGTGGAGTCAGGATTTCTGCTCCGGCGCCTGAACAGCCAAGAATAAAAAATCCTCCGCTTGTGCCCGGGGTTGATCTGCTTTCCGGTTATTTTTCAGCCGAATAGCATGAAAATGAGAGCTTGAGTGTGGCAAATCATACATCTCGAAGAGTCCCAGGAATAATCGGAGTTGCCCACGACTTTATGAGGCGCTGCATCTGCAATATAAATTAAGGCATAATAAGTAGCCTTTTCCCACTCTATCTTGACAGTTCGGGCACAGATGAAATGACCAGCGGCAATCACCCTGAAGATCACAGCGCAACGCATCAAGTGCGTCGATCTGGCTGGTTTCATTTGCAATTATTACCGTGGCTGGTTCTGACCCTCTCCCTGACGATAACGCTCCTTTTGTGGGGCAGCGCGAAAGAAAACGCACTCCAGGTATTACGTTCACAATTCGATTACCACGTCAGGGATGCTGTCGGCGATATAAACGATCGCATGAAAACCTACGAGCAAGTGATGCGCGGAGTGGAAGGCCTGTTTGCGCATGCCATGGTGGTCGAGCGCAAGGAATTTTATGGCTACGTATCCAGGTTGCATCTGAAGGAAAATTACCCCGGGATCCAGGGTATTCGGTATGTTCCCCTGGTGAAAGACGCTGCAAAGAAACGGCACACCTTCGCCATTCGTAATGAAGGTTTCGACTCTTATGAGATATGGCCTGAGGGTAAAAGGGATGTTTATGCCCCAGTTACATATGTCGAGCCGTTTGATGTGCGTAACCAGCAGGTCTTTGGCTATGACATGTTTTCTGACAACCTGTACCCTCGCCCTGGCGACTCTGGCGTTGGGATGCGCCGCTCCGCCATGGAGCGGGCGCGCGACACCGGAAAGGTAACGGTTTCAGGCAAGGTTAGCCTGCTTTTTGAAACCGACAAGGACAGGCAGTCCGGCGTTTTGATGTTTTTGCCTGTTTATAAGCACGGTGCTCCCCGAGATACTGTGGACGAACGCCGGGCAAATATCATCGGCTGGCTATGTTCAGTATTTCGTATGGGCGACCTGATGCATGGCGTTCTCGGAGAACGCATCAATGATATTGACATTGAGGTTTACGACGGAGAAGAAGCGTCGGATGAAACATTAATGTATGACTCCAACCCTCGAGTACAGCATCAAAGCCCGCTCTTCAGGAATTTTCAGCAGCTTTCCGTTGGTGACCATACCTGGACAATAGGGGTGCATTCCCTGCCCGGTTTTGAAGAGCAGCTCGATACGGAAAAGCTCTGGGTCGTCGCTAATGCAGGAATGGGCGTCAGCCTTTTGCTTACATTAATCATCTGGCTATTGGCCTACAGCCGCAAACGTGCCTTGAACGATGCCGAGATGTTGAAGCGCGAAAGAGACAAGAGTGAAACATTGATGCGCACCGCCAATGACGGCATCCACCTGCTTGACCTTGATGGAAACATTGTAAAGGTGAATGATGCTTTCTGCCTCATGGTTGGATATACCAGCGATGAATTGCTGAAAATGAATCTGTCACAGATAGATGCAAAGAGATCCGCAGACGAAATAAAGGATGCATTGGCAAAAAAAATGCCCACCAACCCGGTGTTTGAAAACAGATACCGTCACCATGATGGCAACATCATCGATCTCGAAATCAGTTCTTCCAGGGTTAAGATCGACGGGCGGGATATGATCTACAATTCGGCGCGCGATATTACAAAGCGCAAGAAGACCGAGTCATCGTTGCGCGAGAGCGAGGAGCGCCTGATTGCAACCATTGAAACCGCCATGGATGCAGTGGTGCAGATGAATGCCGACGGCATCATCATTGGCTGGAACAGCCAGGCAGAAAAGATATTTGGCTGGGTGGCAAATGAAGCGATCGGGCGATTGCTACATGAAACGATCGTTCCACCCCAGTATCGTGAAGCGCACGTGCAAGGCCTGAAACGCTTTCTGCTAACCGGTGAAGGGCCGGTACTGAATACACGGGTGGAAATAATGGCCTTGCACCGAAATGGCCGTGAGTTTCCGGTTGAATTGGCCATTGCTTCGATCATTACGGCGCAAAGGTACGAGTTCAGCGCCTTCATTCGTGATATCACTAAAAAGAAAGAATCCGATGACCTGATCTGGAAGCAGGCTAACTTTGACATGCTGACAGGCCTGCCAAACCGCCACATGTTCTACGATCGCTTGGCGCAGGAGGTAAAAAAATCGAACCGTGCAGGGCTGAAGATGGCGCTGCTGTTCGTCGATCTTGACAAGTTCAAGGAGGTCAACGACACGCTGGGGCATAGCATAGGCGACATCATGCTGATGGAAACTTCGCGGCGTATCAGTGAATGTGTGCGCAGCACCGATATTGTGGCACGCTTGGGCGGCGATGAGTTTACCGTCGCACTGGCAGAGCTTGTAGACGTTAACAGTGTCGAACGTATTGTCGAACACATCCTGCAGAAGCTTGCCGAACCTTTCCAACTGGGAGACAACGTGGCCTATGTCTCGGCCAGCATAGGGATCACGTTGTATCCCAATGATGCCACCGATGTGGAAGAGTTGCTCAAGAATGCCGATCAGGCGATGTATATGGCAAAAAACAAAGGGCGCAACCGTTTTTGCTACTTTACCCCTTCGATGCAACTGGCCGCACAAAACCGGCTCATGTTGATCAATGAATTGCGCGGTGCACTGGCCGCAGAACAATTCATAATCAATTATCAGCCTATCGTGGAGTTGGCTACGGGCCACGTCTACAAGGCGGAGGCACTGATTCGCTGGCAGCACCCCGATCTAGGAAAAATAAGCCCGGTTGAATTCATTCATCTGGCGGAAGAAACAGGGATGATTGTCGAAATCGGTGACTGGGTATTCAAGGAAGCGGCGCGCCAACTGAAGCAATGGAAGACGTCGCATAATGCCGAGCTTCAAATCAGCGTCAATGTGTCACCAGTGCAATTTAATGATACGGGCAACCAGCAAAGGAACTGGTTTGCGTATTTGCAGGAAATTGGGCTAACCGGGCAAAACATGGTCATTGAGATCACCGAGGGATTATTGCTGGATGCAGAGTCCGGCGTTATCGGCAAGCTTCTTGAATTCAGGGATGCAGGCATTCAGGCGTCAATCGACGATTTCGGAACGGGCTACTCGGCGTTGTCCTATCTCAAGAAATTCGATATTGATTATCTGAAGATCGATCAGTCGTTCGTGCGCAACCTGGAGACAGACGATAACGACCTTGCGCTATGCGAAGCCATTATCGTCATGGCGCACAAGCTCGAGCTTAAGGTGATTGCCGAAGGGGTCGAGACAGAGGAGCAGCGCAGGATACTAGCAGAAGCCGGATGCGACTATGCACAGGGATATCTTTTTTCAAGGCCGGTGCCGGCGGAAGATTTTGAGAGGTTTTTGAAAGACTCTCAAATCAATAACCAGACGGCTTAGATTTACAGACTGTGCGGTCAGATTTTTATTATAGAAAGTAGCAAGAGGTTGTCATGGGGTTAGATTGGGCAGAACATCTGAGTGTGGGTAATGAATTGATCGATGCAGAACACAGAAATTTGATCGTTGCGGTCAATAGCGTGGAGCACGCTATCGCAACAGGAAATCGCGTAGAACTTTCCAGGGCATTCGATCTGCTTGACACCTATATGCACATCCATTTCAGGAATGAAGAGCGGATCGCCGAGGCGGTCAAATTCCCCTTTTCACAGAACAAACTTGAGCATCGGCATCTGTTGAAGGAAATGAGATATATGAGGACCGAGCTGGACACAAAAAATGGCGTCTGGACCGAGGAACTTGTGAAGAAGTATTCACGTTTTCTGAGCGGCTGGATGGCCGATCATATCATCAAGGAAGATATGCAGTTGAAGCGGGTGCTGCAGACTTATCCCTACGATTTCAAGCCGGATTAAAGGCTTGTGGCGCCATGTCCGTGCTTGGCAGGAGAATATTTCAAGCGGATTCACCAAGTGCAAGCTTGTTTTTATAACTCTCCCTTAGGGCCATGCTGGCGAAAGCCGTCAGTTATCTCCGTAACCGCGAGTCTGAAAGATTCAAGGTGGGTTTTGTTGGGCCAGTCCTTCGAAGCGGGCTGGAAATGCTTGGCTCCCCGACCTGGACTCGAACCAGGGACCTGCGGATTAACAGTCCGTCGCTCTACCGACTGAGCTATCAGGGAATGAAGAGGTGCGCATGATAGTGATTTTGCTTTGTACGGTCAACCTTAAATTAGCTCACGCGGATCGGCAGGACTCCCTTGACATTCTTTAGGAGCGTGTTGGCGATTTGCTTCCCCACACTGTTTGATACCCGTTTCAATCAGCGTGCATTCGGCTAAAATAAGACATGGATAACAAGACTGTTTTTGTCAGAACCAGCAAAGGCGAGGATGAGGCACATAGCAGGACGATGCATCTTGCTGGCGATGCTAAGCGCACCCTGATGATGGTGGATGGCGAATCAAGCTACGGCGAGATTAGCAAACGTGCTGCGCCCAGCCTGCGTGCCGGGTTGGAGGCGATGCTGCAGGAACTGGAAAAGGGCGGGTACATCGTAGACAAATCCAAAGCAGGCAGCATTCCCCGGATATCAGTCCCGCCAAAGATGTCAATGTCGCCAAAGATGGCGGTGCCGATCAAGATGGCAAAACCGCGAATAGAGCAACCGGATGAAAGTGGCGGTGATCTTGATTTCGTATCTGGATTTACCGCGACACCATCAAAAGAAACTGATGCAGGCTCAGGCAGTGAAGAGGCCGGCCCGGAAGAATCGAAAGCCGAGGCTGAAGCTAAGGCCCTTCAGGAATCCGAAGCAGCAAAACTGAGGGCGCAGCAGGAAGCCGAAGCGATACTTCGCCAGGCAGAACTGGAAGCCGCCAGGATCCGCGAAGAAGCGGAGCGGGAAAAGCAGCGAGTGGCTTTTGAGGAGCATGCCCGTGAAGATGCCGCACGCCGTGCCAAGGAAGAAGCACTGGCAGCACGGGCAAAAGAAGAGCAAGCAAAGAAGGCGCGCCTTGAGGCAGAAGCCAAGGAGCAGCAACAAAAGGAAGCCGCCAGAAAAAAAGCTGAACAGGAATCAGCTGCACGCGAAGCATTTGAAATACGGGCAAGACAAGAAGCAGAGGCAAAGGCTAAAGCAGGCAAGCCTTCGCAAACGCACAAACCTGATAACTTTGCTTTTGATGCATTCCATGTCGATGAGTCCAAGCCATTGGACAACAAGTCTGTGCAACAGGCTTTCCCGAGAGCTTCTGGCAAAACGGATGAATTTGCTTTCGGCGAGTTCAATATTGATGAGTCACAAACGACGGCAAAGCCACACGTAGAGGCGCAGGCTGTACAAAGGAGCGCGTCATCTGAAACTGCACATACCGCCAAACGGGATGAAGTTTCATTCGACGCATTCAAGATAGAGCTTCCGGAAGCTGCGGCAGATCCTCTGAAGGAGGAGAAGCCAGGTACTGTGCATCATGACGATAGTGCTCCGCAGGCTCTTCGGCCGGCAGAATCGCATCACCCGGATCAGCATGAAAGACCTGTTGCTGCCACGAACAAACCGGCGGGAGAGGAGCCCAGCAAGGAAGAAATCCTGCATGCAGAAAAAGAGCGTAAAGAGGTGGAAAGACGCTTGGAGGCAGAAGAGCTTGCAGCCAAAAAACATGCCGAAGAACAGGCAAAAGCTGCGGCCGAAAAAGAAAAGCGTCTGGCTGAAGCTGCAAGAAAAGAAATTGAAAAAGTGGCGCAACATGCCAAATTCTCCGTTGATGTCACCCAGCCTTCAGCCAAGCACGCACCGGTCATGCGATCCAGGCGCAAGCCATTTTCATTGGGCAGGCTATTGGGCTTTTTTATTAAAGTTGGAGTATTTTTGCTGGTGCTGCTGATAGGGGCTTTGTTTGCTGTTCCGCCATTGCTGCCAACGCGAGATTATGTTCCCGATGTCGAAAAATTCCTGTCCGAAAAATTGAAACAGCCGGTTCACGTGGGCTATTTGTCCGGGCGAGTGTTACCGACACCGAGGCTGGAATTAGGGGAGATATATATCGGCAAGATGAAGCAGTTTCAGGCAAACCAGGCGCAAGTGTATTTCTCCACAGTAGGCCTCTTCATTGATGAAAAACCCATTGACAGCATAGAAATGGAGGGAGTCAAGGTAAGCGGAGAAGGCTTGCAAATTGTAACAGCGTGGATTCAGCGCTTGGCTGCCGACAAACTCTATCCTGTGGCGCACTTGGCGATCAGCAAAGGCGTACTGGATGCAGATGCTGTACGGTTCAACGGCATTGAAGGAGCACTTGAATTCGATAAGGCCGGAGAATTCACCCAGGCAAGCCTTCGCTCGGATGGCGGTAAATATTCGCTGGAGATGAGACCGGCCACGGGCAACAAGCAGCAAGTCAGCATAACACTGCGAAATGGTGCTTTACCCTTGTTGCCAAGCTGGACGTTTGATGAATTGACAGCAAAAGGGGTGTTGAGCAGCGACAATTTGTCGATCAGCACTTTTGAAGGCCGCATGCTTGGCGGAACCTTGCAAGGAAATGCACTTGTCGACTGGCATTCCGGCTGGACTGCAAAAGGGACTGTGGAGTCCAAGGCCATCACGATGCAGAACCTGAATCACTTGCTGGAAGGAAACCTTGACGGTTCGGCGCGCTTCAGGATGTCGGCAGTCAACTTGGCTGGACTGGCTGATTCAGCGGAGATGGAGGGCAACTTTGCTTCAAAAAATGGAACGATAAGCGGTATGGACATTATCGAAACAGCGCGCGCACGAAGCAGGGAACACTTGCCGGGCGGCAGGGTTCATTTCGATGATCTTGGAGGCGCTTTTGCATTTAACAACAACAGACTCCGCCTTAAGCAGGTAAAGATCGCCTCGAATGTACTGAATGCGGCGGCCACTGTGGATATCGACAAGCCGAAGATTTCCGGCAGTCTTACTGCCACTCTGAAAATGCAGGAAACGATGAGGCCGGTCGATTTGCAAATCGGCGGGGAGATTGATAGCCCAACACTGCGCTATGTCCCGTAGGGGGTAACGCGGGGAGCTTCTGCTTTTTTACAGATCGCTCAGTCCGGTGAAGCTAGTTTTATGGTCAGGCGCTGCCTAACCTGTTTTTTTCCACGCAATACAGTCAGTTTGACCGTATCTCCAGGCTGGTGTGACTCCAGTGCATCAAACAAGTCGTCGATATTTTCGATGGGCTTGTTATCAAAGGCGATGACGACATCGCCGAAAACGATATTCCCGCGAGAGTCTTTCATAAAAGGCTTCAGCCCAGCCTTTTCTGCGGGCCCGCCAGAGGCGACATATAGCACGACGGTACCTTTATCAAGTCCCAAGGAGGAGAGCATTTGTGCCGGGCCAAACTGTGCGCCAAGCACAGGCCGTTCAAACTTGCCGTCTCTGATCAGGCGGGGGACGATGCGGTTGATCTCATCGACCGGTATGGCGAACCCGATTCCGGCAGACGCGCCCGATGGGCTGAAGATCGATGTGTTTATCCCGATCAGCCTGCCTGCCGAATCAAGCAGCGGGCCGCCGGAGTTGCCCGGGTTTATGGCTGCATCGGTCTGGATGACCTCGCGGATCTTGCGCTGGGTGATCGACTCGATCTCACGGTTCAAGGCGCTGATGATGCCCGTGGTCAGCGTCTGGTCAAGGCCGAAAGGGTTGCCGATGGCATAAACTTTCTGACCGACGACGAGGTCGCGGCTGGTGCCTATGGGGATAGGCTTGAGTTTTTCACGGGGAACGTCGATTTGCAACACTGCAAGGTCACGGTCGGGGAAAGCGCCTACCAAGCGGGCTTTCCAGGTGCTCTGATCGTGAAGCGTGATCGTCGCTTCATTTGCCTTCTGGATCACGTGGAAGTTGGTGACGATACGCCCTTCTTCATCCCAGATAAACCCGCTTCCCGTCCCGCCAGGGATCTGCATCACATCGAGCGAAAAAAGGCTGCGTGCATACTCAAGCGTCGTGATATGCACGACCGACGGCGAGGCCGATTTGAACAGTGCGATATTTGCCTTTTCGTCTTCTCCCAGCGGGCTGCGTGGCGTCACTGCACGGGGGGCAACCGCAGCGGCGTGGGCACTGGGCACGCCTTGCAACATCGTCAACCACAAGGCCGGAGCACCCGCGACAATCATCAAACCGGCAAGCCAGGCTGCTAACCGGCGCCTGCTAAGCTTTATTCTCATCATGGCAAAAGCTCATTCCACAAAAAATCTGTATCCGGTTGGTCAGTCAGCCCATAGAACGATTGTTCATGCGATTGCCTTATGCATCCGCTCAAGCGCCATCCTGAGGTTTTCCATCGATGTGGCAAAAGACAGGCGCACATAGCCCTCGCTGCCGAAAGCCGAGCCGGGCACTACCGCGACGCCGCCGTTCTCCAGCAGGTATTCGGATAGCGCGATGTCGGTCGCGGCCTTGATCGTGCCGCGCTGGTGCAATCTGACAATCGCCGCACGCATATCCGGGAACGCATAGAACGCGCCGCCCGCCATGATGCACTTTACGCCGGGTATATTGTTCAGTTCATTCACCACGAACACATGCCGCTCGCGGAACGCCTTGAGCATCGGCGCGATGCAGCCCTGGTCGCCGTTCAGCGCGGCTTCCGCCGCCACCTGCGAGATCGAAGTCGGGTTCGAAGTGCTTTGCGACTGCACGTTCTCCATCGCGGTGATGATGTTCTCCGGCCCGGCCGCGTAGCCGATGCGCCAGCCGGTCATCGAATAGGCCTTGGACACGCCGTTAAGCACCATCGTGCGCGGATACAGATCCGGGCAGGCATTCAGGATGTTGGCGAATTTCGCGTCGGTCAGCGCGATATGCTCGTACATGTCGTCGGTGGCAATCAGGATGTTGGGATGCTTGCGCAGTACCTCGCCCAGGGCTTTCAGCTCATCGAACGTATACACCGCGCCGGAAGGGTTGCTCGGGCTATTGATCACTACCATTTTTGTTTTTTGGGTGATCGCTGCCTCAAGTTGTGCGGCGGTCATCCGGAAGCCCTGCTCGATGCCTGCTTCCACGATCACCGGCTTGCCCTCGGCGATGATCACGATGTCGGGATAGGACACCCAGTAAGGCGCGGGGATGATGACTTCGTCGCCGGGGTTGATGTATGCGAGCGCCAAGTTGAAGAAACTCTGCTTGCCGCCGCAGGAAACCAGAATCTGCTTTGCGGTATAGTCCAGCCCGTTGTCGCGTTTGAACTTGGCAATGATCGCCGCCTTGAGAGACGGGGTGCCACCGACGGCAGTGTATTTGGTAAAACCCTTGTTGATCGCGCCGATCGCGGCATCCTTGATGTGCTGCGGGGTGTCAAAATCGGGTTCACCCGCACCCAGACCGATGATGTCCTTGCCTTCGGCCTTCAGTTTTGCTGCCCGGGCAGTCACGGCAAGGGTTGGAGAGGGTTTTATGGCTTGTACGCGAGTCGAGAGTTCCAAGATATTTCCTTGATATTTGATCGGGAGGATGAATTATACCTGCGCCGGAAAAAGAATGAATCAGGGCGCAGGGAAACGGAAGCGGCCCCTGGAGGGGCGCGTGACTTAAAACCGGTATTTGAAGTTTGCGGTCAGGCTGCAAAGCGAGACCTTGGCCCTTGTTACACCAGTCCAGCTGGTTTCGTTGGCGTTCGGACCGAAATCGACATTGCGTTGATAGGAAATCCACTCGAAGCCAGCAGCCATATGTTCATTGATGCGGAAATCGGCACCCAGGCCGATGCTTCCACCAGACCTCCCGATAACTTCCTGCACATTGTTTCCGGCCGTGCGGCCTACGGCCAGGCTGGTAAACCCGATCACGGCATGCAATTCGACGGTTTCGCCAATCGGAAGTGATGGGCGAAAGAGTGGCGACAGGAAAAGTCCAGGGTGAATCTTCAGGTTGCCGACGCTTGCTTCACCTGTACCACCCATGCGAACTTCGAACCCGAGATTTTCGTTAAAGCGGCCGATGTAGCCTAACCGCCAGCCGGATATCCTTTTCTTCATGCTTTGTGCCTGATCTTCATATCTGAGGGTGTAAAGGCCGATGCCGCCGTTGACCGATGAATCGTAGGCCCATGCTGTTGGTGATCCTGCAAGGGCCAGCAATGCAAGTGGTGCGAACAGCTTCGGGTGTGTACTGAAAGATTTCATGGTGGCCTTCTTGCGTGAAAAGATGCTCCCCTTCCATAAACAGGGTTTCCCATTCTCCGCCTTGATTGCCCGCTTTGCAATCTGGCTCTTGTCCTTGTTTCCGTGGCTAGCACTCATCATGCTGCCAGATTTTGGCGCCGGTTGAGCTAAGCCATTTCTGTTCGGGTTGCGTGAAAGCATCTGTTGGCATGGTTGTCATAAAAAGAGATTGGCACCGGGAGGATTTGAATTGTACTTTGCAGAATGGCGGAATAGAATCCTTCGGGCAGGATGCAAGGCTGCCTTTGGCGCAGACCGCGTTACAATAATCTAAATCGATTCCCATCAAAGAAAGAACCAGTGAAAGCTCGCATCGCTGCCGTGCAATACCAGTTTTGCCCTATCCGCGGCTGGGATGGTTTTGAGAATCAGGTGCGTGCCGTCCTGAAGGCTGCGTCAAAAGAGAAGCCGGATTTTGTCCTGCTGCCGGAGAACATCACCAACCAGTTACTGTCTTTCATGGATGCAGATGCCGACCTCAAGGCTGCCGTGAGGCGTTTGCACGACTTTACGCCACGCTACATCGGCCTCATGGCCGAACTGGCGAGAGAGCATCATTGTTACCTGATCGCCGGCAGCCACCTCAACTTGCGTGAAGGGCTGTTGTACAACACGGCTTTCCTGTTCTCACCGCAAGGCGATCTGTATACACAGGACAAGATTCATTGCACACGGATGGAGCGCGAAAAATGGGATACGACAGGAGGAGACAGGCTGCACCTTTTCATGACCAGTCATGGCGCCATCGCCATACTGGTCTGCTATGACGTCGAGTTTCCCGAGCTGGCGCGGCAGGTGTGCGAGGCGGGTGCGGATATCATCTTCGTGCCGTCGTTCACCGGTGACCGGCAGGGGAATTTGCGTGTCCGCTATTGTGCGCAGGCACGCACCATCGAAAACCAGGTCTATGTAGCTGTGACCGGCACCGTGGGCAGCCTGCCGGTGGAGGGGCTGGAAATGCACTACGGTCAGGCGAGCATCATGACCCCTTCCGACATCTTATTCCCGCGCGATGGCATTGCCGCAGAAGGCGACGTAAATCAAGAGCAAATCGTGACTGCGGATGTCGATCTTGGAATTCTGGCGCAGTGTCGTGTCGATGGCACCACGCTTCCCTTGCGTGACAAACGGCCCGAGATATACAGGGTTCCGGTGGAGATCGTGTCCGCGCCCGGCAAACCCCGCTAACATCCAATCAGGATATTTGTTCGCAGCTTTTTCCCTGCAGAAAAAGCTTACAGCGAATTGAGCCAGTCGGGCGTGGTCTCTTCGGAGATCTTGCTGGTGTCGTCGTTGACCAGCATATGCTCGATCTTGGGCGCATTGACCGTGGCGCCAATACCCACATAGATAAAACCGGATACCTGCTGCAATTGAGGGGCGTAAAACCGAGCGCGGACACCCACATTCAGGTCCCCTTCGATCTTCGTCAGCTTTGCCGCAAGGACCGTGATTCCTTCCGGTAGGGAAAGATTGCCTTCAATATAGGTAAGTTCGGGCAGCTTTTCGAATTCCCCGGCTTTGCTGCTGTTGACCATGTAGACCGTTTTGTTCGGGGCGATGATGCGTTCGGTGAAGGAAAAATTCGTCTCATGCAGGGCGATCTTCAGATCTTCCTGCTTCTCGCCGAGGACAAGCACCTTGGGGGCAAAAGTTAATTTTCTCTTCGAAATATTCTCAAAAGGCATGGCACTTCCTTAAAGTCGCCTGATGTATTCAGGTTTATTGAACAAGGTCGGGAACAATAGCGTCATTCCAGGCAAGCCGGTTAATGCGCGAAAGTATTCGCTTAACGCGCCCTGACGATGATGGCGCTAACCTTTTCCATGCTGACTACAGCATCGTAATATTCCTTGCCGGAAAGCTTGGAGATGTGCGCCAGAGAATTCCCGACCGAGGTGACGGTACCCTCGACCTGTTCGCCGGAGTCGAGCCTGACAGCCACGCGTTTTCCCGTTAAGCCCGTCAGAAGCTCCTTCATGGTCGTGCTCGCCTTGAGTTCGATCTTTACCTCTTCGGCCAGTGCTGCCGGTACCGATATTACCCATGCCCCTGCTGTAAGCAATAGAACATTCGCTAATGTTTTCATTCGGTTCACCTCCAAAATATGACCAGCCAGAAATAGAGACAGGCCCGGGTTAAAAAAACGGCTAAGCTATAAATCTGATAATTACGTCTGAACCGTGAAGTATTTTCACATTACCCTGCTATGTTTGGCAATCAGGTAGTTCATATGCATGAAACATGCTGCGAATCCACGATTCGTGAGTTGGCGTGAATCACAATCCTTTGGTCTTTGTCAAAAACACCGTCACTTCTTCGCGATCGTGATAGAGCTGCTTTGCCATCATCCGGTAATTGATGCCTTCATCGTCCAGCCGTGCGCGGATGCCGCCCAGCGCACTGTCGAGCGCGGCGAGGCGCTGCTTCATCGGCAGCTTCAGATTGAAGATCGCGTGGCGGCATAGCCCTGCTGCGAACCAGTCACCGACCAGCGTAGCGACACGCGAAGGTTTTTCCACCATGTCGCACACCAGCCAGTCTACCGATTTGCGCGGCATGTATTTGAAGCCGTCCTGTTTCAGGTGCTGCACCAGCGGGTGGCCTGCCAGTGCGCCTTTCATCGGGCCGTTGTCCACCGCGGTGACGCGGATACCACGCCTGACCAGTTGCCAAGTCCAGCCGCCGGGTGCGGCACCGAGATCGACGGCGGTCATGCCCTGTCGCAGCAGGCGCGTCTGTTCTCCGCATTCCATGAATACTTCGATCGCCTCGGCAAGTTTCATCGTCGAGCGGCTCGGCGCTTCAGGGGGCATCGACTGGCGTGCGATGCCCATGATAGAAGCGGCGCTATTATGCGGGTCGCTGGTGCCGATCATGGCGGAGCTCTTGCCGGGAAAGAAGACATGCAGGCGCGGGAGACGCGGGTTGTCCTGGAGACGGCCCTGTTCCAGTAATGCTGCTTCCAGCAGCGGCTGGAAGCGGCGGATGAATGGTGCCAGCAGTTTTCCTGTATTGGTATCCGGAGTTTCCAGCCACAGTGCGCCGAAATTACCGGGAATATCGGCGATGATGGCGAGGATCGGTGTCAGCCGGTCGCGCTCTGGAAGGGCGGGGATAGAGTGATGCAGCCGGATCAATTGACGCGCAAAGATCAGTTCGCGCCAGCACAGCGGTTGATCGTTGAGCGCGACGATGACATAGCCGCTGTCTGCAACGATTGCGGGTTGTTCGGCGAGAACCGGGCGCTGTTGCCGCGCCTGCCGTAGCGCTTCCTGCGCGCAATCCGGTTCAAAGCCGGACCGGCAGTAGAGCAGCCATGAGGTTTTCGGGGATTTGTGCATGCGCGCATTGTGGCACAGCTTCTGCCAACCGATCTCAACCCCCGTCGAATATCTTCCGGAAATGTTAATATTCGCGTCCTTATTATTGTTTCTGTGCGATGAGTAAACGTTACGATTTGATTGTGTTCGACTGGGATGGAACGGTGGTGGATTCGGCTGCGGCGATCGTGGGTTCGATTCAGGCTGCCTGCCATGGTCTTGATCTGCCGGTTCCGGACGAGGAAGCCGCACGCCAGGTGATCGGGCTGAGTCTGGAGCAGGCGCTTCGCCGTGCCGTTCCCGGTGTACCTGAAGCGAAGCTCCCGGACCTGATCGCACTCTACCGGCATCACTTCATCGTTCAGAGCGAGGCAGTCCATATGTTCGAGGGTGCACGCGAGACGATCGCCGAGCTTTTCAATGCGGGGTACCTGCTGGGCGTGGCAACCGGTATGAGCCGCGCCGGGCTGGAACGGGCGCTGAATAGTTCCGGAATGAAGAATTATTTTCATGCCACTCGCACGGCGGATGTGACTTTTTCGAAGCCCGACCCGACGATGCTGCTGGAACTGATCGCAGAGCTGGCGGTCGACCCGGAGCGCACGCTGATGGTGGGCGACACTACCCACGATCTGCTGATGGCGCAGAATGCCGACGTCGATGCGGTTGCGGTGACGCATGGTGCGCATCTGCCGGAGCAGTTGAAAATGCTGAGGCCTCTGGCGCTGGTGGAAGATTTTGCGGAACTGAGGACGTGGCTGAAAGCCAACGCCTGACGATTATCAAAAGGAATCACGATGGAAAATCAAAACAGCAACTGGGAGCGCAGTGTACTGGAAAAGCTGGCATTGTCGGCATTGCAGGAACAGCGGCGCGCACGGCACTGGGGGATATTCTTCAAGGTGCTGACGTTCGGCTATCTTTTCATTCTCTTGTTCATTTTTCTGGGGTGGATCGGCAAAAATGAAAAAGCGCTCAGCGCAGGCAAGCATACCGCCCTGATCGACATGTATGGCGTGATCGCACCGGACAGCCCGGCCAGCGCGGATAATCTGATCCCGAGCCTGCAGGACGCATTCAAGGACAAGGATACGCAGGGCGTGATCCTGCGCATCAACAGTCCGGGCGGCAGCCCGGTGCAGGCAGGACAGATCAACGACGAGATCCGCCGCTTGCGCGCCAAGTATCCGGCCATTCCCCTGTATGTCGTAGTCGAGGACATTTGTGCTTCGGGCGGCTACTACGTCGCCGCTGCCGCCGACAAGATCTTTGTCGACAAGGCCAGCCTGATCGGCTCCATCGGCGTGCTGATGGACGGTTTCGGTTTCACCGGAACGATGGCCAAGCTCGGGGTGGAACGCCGGTTGATCACGGCAGGGGAGAACAAGGGATTTCTCGACCCGTTTTCACCCGCCAACCCGGCGCACCACGCCTTTGTCAAACAGATGCTCACCGAGATCCATCAGCAGTTCATCGATGTGGTGCGGCTGGGGCGCGGCAAGCGCCTGAAGGAAACGCCGGATACGTTTAGCGGCCTGGTGTGGAACGGGCAGAAAGGCGTGGAGATGGGATTGGCCGACGGCTTCGGCAGCATCGAATCGGTTGCGCGTGATGTCATCAAGGCCGAGAGGATCGTGGATTTCACGATGAAGGAAAACTTTGCGGACCGTTTGGCCAAACGTTTCGGTGCCGGCGTGGCGAGCGCTTTGCCGGGTTTTTCTGCGCAGGTGAATGGGGTGAGCTTGCGCTGATGTTCCATGTTTCCACAATATTTCACTTGGCTTGGAAATGGAAAAACCAATTGGCCGTTGAGATCACAGATAAATACAACTGGATGAAATCAGGGTGCCGGTTCGTGTTCGGTGCACGTTGCGTTTTTCTCCGTGCGCTCTGTGAGCACTGTGGTTCGAACTTAAGCTATTAGCCTCTTGCCATCAAAATAATGTCAAAACATGACAAGAATTTCTCACGCGGAGGCGCGGAGGTCGCGGAGAAATATGCTTCACACCTTCTTTGCTTTTCTTCGCGTCTCCGCGCCACCGCGTGCAACCATTTTTGGCTCCGGCTTGCCCGGCTTAGGCTTATATAAGCCCGCTGCTATCCGATGAATCCGATCGTCCTGTTCAAATTTGCGCTGCTGGCGACGCTCGCCATCAAGCTTGTCCTTGCATATGTCCTGCCGATGTCGGGCGACGAAGCCTATTTCATCGTCTGGGCAAGACATCCGGATCTGGGTTTCTACGACCATCCGCCGATGGTCGGCTGGATACTGCACTTGCTGCTCTATCTCGGAAGCTCGGAAGTGATCCTGCGGCTGCCGGCGATCCTTCTTTCCACATTGATCGGTTTGGGTATCTATCAACTGCTCAAGCCGCACGATGAAACCAGGGCGGCATTGGCTGCGGCGATCTTCATGGTCGCGCCGCTCAATATCCTGAACGTGCTGATTTCGACGGATACGCCGCTGATCCTGTTCGTGTTCCTGTCCGTCCTGTCGCTGCACAAGGCGCTGCAGGGTAATCACAGGCTGTGGTATGCCTTGTCGGGCGCTTTCCTCGGCATGGCTTTCCTGTCGAAATATTTTGCCGTGCTGCTGATCCTCGGCTATCTGGCTTATTTCATGATTTACGGCAGGGAAAGGGTCGGAGGGCTGGTCATCCTGCTGCTGGCTTCACTGCCGTTCGCGCTGATCAACTTCTACTGGAACTACACGCACTGCTGGGACAACATCCTGTTCAACCTCTACAACCGCAACGAAGGCGAACAGCTTTCCGCCGGCAAGATCGCGATCTTCTTCGGCACCCAGATCTACCTGATGACTCCGCCGGTCGTCTACTTCCTGTACCGGCATCGCGCGGAGCTCTGGAAGAACATCATTGGCAGCAGCTTCCGTTTGTTTGCCGTTGTATTTCTGTTGCCGATGGCGATCTTCACGCTGCTGTCGGTGAAAAAGGTCATCGGCCTGCACTGGGTGTTGGCGTTCTATCCGTTCTTTTTCCTGTTACTCGGCGTGTGTCTGTCGCGCGACGAACTGCTCAAGTCATTCAAGTTCATGGTGGGGTTCAGCGCTGTGCATCTGGCGGTGATCGCAATCATCGCGATGCTGCCGATGGAAACCTGGAAGTCGCACAAACTGTATGACGGTATCGTGTTCATGTTCCGGAACGATGCAGTCGTCGAGAAGATCAGGCCTTACGAGAAAGAGTATGTGCTTGCCGCAGACGGTTACACCCCGGCTGCGATCGTGTCCTATCATTACGGCAGGGAGTTCATCGTGTTCGGTGCAGGATCGCACTATGCACGGCAGGATGACATGATCACCGATTTCCGCCAGCTTG